>ENA-OQMZ01000865-OQMZ01000865.1-human-gut-metagenome-genome-assembly--contig:-NODE-865-length-12048-cov-1.226575_pt1 | contig 12048 bp, 17 predicted proteins | sample MGYA00242621_ERZ504862 | MGnify/ENA primary metagenome ERZ504862 (study PRJEB26092, sample SAMD00036393) | human gut metagenome | host: Homo sapiens | study: EMG produced TPA metagenomics assembly of... | reverse complement strand
TTTTGATTACTTTTTTTAACTACAATCACGATAACAGCTAGGACTGCTGCACATACAATAAGAATCGGTAAGGCACCAAGAATTCCAATGATCAGATTCCTGAAACCGTGACCTACTTTATACAGGTTGTCTCCGAATCGATCTTTAATCTCTTCGAAGAAGCCTTCTCACCCGCATCTGTCATACGTTCGACTTCAAATATCTCTACATGTACTGTGCTGTAATCAATCTGATTGTCCAGAATGTCTAAGTTGACTTCGTAGCTTTCTATCTCATATCGGATGTCGGATAATTTACTTTCAATGGCTAAGAGGTCTTCCATATTTTCTGCTGTAGAAAGCAGCTCCATCAAACGTGCCTGTTCCGTTTCTAAAGCTTTTTTATGACTTTCGACATCTACATACTGAAGTGTCACATCTTCCACGGATTCATTTTCCTGTGTTACATTTCCAAGTTCACCAACGATATCCACGAATTCATTTAACTTGTCTGCCGGAATTCGTATGGTGTAGCTTGCATACCGGGTTGTCGTGTAAGAATAACTGTTGCCGCTGATAGAAGAATTCTCGACATAGCCACCTAGTTCCGTAGTTTTTGTTTTTAAGTTATTGAGTACAGAATCAAATTCTTTTGTCTGCAAAGACAGAGAAACCGTTCGGATCAATTTACGTCCATTTTCTACTTGAGCTTCCAATCCATTTCCTGAAGTGATTCCTGTATCGGCTGTTTCCGCAGGTTCTTCGCAGTATTCGTTTTCTGAATAATCTGTACCGTAGACAGATTCCATGGTTGCACTGTCCTTAGATGTCGACATTGATTTGCTTCCGCATCCGACAGTCAGCAGAGCCAACATTAGTGCTAAGAAAAATGCAATTCTCTTTTTGAATTTCATACAAACACCTCCATTCTGTTGATAGGCTTTGAGTGAACATATAAAGGAACATTGATTCACATTGGACAGCTTCTTTTTTCTCCTTTGTCCATGTCTCCGCGTAAATAGTGCCCATTAAATTCCATATTAATGTCACGGATCTCTTTTTTACCTTCGATATACTCATCGTACATTTCTGAAAGTCTTGCCATGCAACCATCGCAGCTTGCAGAAATGTTGCCTAAAGATTCTTTTACGATCTGTTTTCTTTCCTCTACGGTTGTATCTTTTATTAAAATGCTTTTGAATTCCATGATAGTTACCTCTGCTTTCTTAAAAATCAAGTGATATTTCATAATAAAAGTATAACAATAAAACATGATCAACTGTATAGTTCTGGGAGAATATAATCCACCCCCTGTCAATCGACAGAGGGCGGATTATCTTAAAAAGATATGAAAAGATTTATTCATATTTATCTGCAAAGCAGATGCGTTTTAATCCTAACAGTGGCGCAGCTCTGGAAGCAGTTGTTCCGAAGAACAGCACCTCCTTATCAAGATCTAAATAATCGATGATTGATCCGTTACAGAGAGTACTTCCGGTGCACAGAATCAATTCTGCATAGGAGTCGCGGATTTCTTCTTTCATGGCAGTTCCGTCTTCAACACGGATTCCAAACTTCAAACTTCCATTGATAATTGCAATAGTTACAGATAAAAGAAACATAACTCCTATTACCCCAAGGAAATAGGCTGTTGCTCTTTTCATCAGAGTTTCTGTGATATATCTTAAGATACTAAGATTTATGACATTAAATATACTTGTAAGAACCGAAATCACAACCATCAACAAAATATATTTCGCATCTATTTTCCAAATATACTTAATGCAATATAATGTATTATTAAATGTTTTATTTTTTTTCAGATAGTCATCTCTCCTAGTATGCAAATTTTAATCTATTTGTTCACCTGATGTTTTTTAAAAATCCAATAACTAAATGTTGAAAATATAATCGCTCCAAATCCATTTACTATCATTGCCATATCCGCCATTTTATTACTACTTTGCCTATGCTATAGGTTATATATGATTGGAATGAAAAATCCGCAATCTTAGATGGTAATAATGACAACATTCGGCTCCAAGTATATCCACCTGTATCCGGTGATAAAAAGGTCGGTATTATAATTAAAAGAAAGGCAATGATAATAACACCATATGCGTTTTTTAGTACTGCAGACATCAAAAGCGTTATTCCTGCAATTCCCAAGGTAAAGAAATATGCTAAAATCAAGCATAAATCGTTCCCTCTGCCATTGATAAGTGGTATCCAACTGATACCGCAGGGTATTTTAATTGAATTGGTAAATCTGCACCATCTGTCCCAAGGAGGCCAAGATATACCGCAGAATAAATCAACGTAATTCCCCAATATACACAAGTAGTGAATAGCCACACCACAATAATTTTTGTGGAAACCAACCTGCTTTTCCCATATTTCATACACAATATTAGCGAATCACATTTAGATTGATATTCGCCTGAAAAAATCGGTGCAATTCCAATGCAGATAATCATCATAATCAGTACCGGCCATGTCAATGCATCCAAAATCATATCCCAACCTTTATGGTAACCATACTGATATTCGGATATTTTTTTTACTTCACCCTCCCAATAATCTGCTTCTATAGAAGTAAGTTTCCCATTCTCTTCTAGTAATTGAATATATTTTTGATCTCGGTCAAGACGTGCCTGTGTAAAATCCTTTCCTGCATTATTTTCAAGAACATCTTTTATGTCACTTCCACTTCCAGGCTCTTCATATACATTTGTTATCAAACTTAACAGCTCTTTGTTTGGCAGATAAAATGTACTATATTTTTCTTGGGACAGATAATGGTATGCTTCATTGTTTGAGCTTGTATCTGGGTTATTGATATATTCCAAATATTGATCTACAATTTCATTCACTCTATCCTGTGTTAGTTCTTGCCGCTGCTGAGTATTTTGCAACACCTCAACGGCAGTCATTCCACTAACGGTCTGGCCATTTTCATCTGTTCGCTGTAATTTGAAAAATACTTGAACACACACAGAAAACTAAAAACAAACTACATCCTATAACTGATATTTGTGTCAACCTGCTCGTCCAGATCTTCTTCCATTCATATTTGATCATTCCACTCATTAACTATTCTCCCCTGCTTCCATTTCATCTGAAAAATATTTCAAATATAAATCTTCCAATGTCGGTTCAACATTAATGGCGTCATCAATTGGAGCTTCTGTAGATATGATTCTGGCCTCTACATGATTTGCTAATGCATGTGAATTGGCTATACAATACTGTGTCTCAAATTTTGTCCATTCTTTATTTGGAATTTTGCAGGACCATACTTCCCCATTAACTTTATCAAGCAGTTCTTCCGGCGTACCCTGCAAAAATAAAACAACCTTTTTTCATCACCAGTACCTGGTCTGAAATATATTCTATGTCTGATACGATATGTGTTGATATAATAATAATTTTATCTTTTGACATTTCAGATATAATATTTCGGAAATATGCACGTTCTTTAGGATCTAATCCTGCTGTTGGCTCATCTAAGATAAGAATTTTAGGATCATTTAACAAAGCCTGTGCAATTCCTAATCTTCGTTTCATTCCGCCTGAAAAAGTCCTTATTTTTCTGTTAGCCTCGTTTTCAAGATTGACCAGTCTTAAAAGTTGTCTTGTTTTTCGCTTAGCATATTGTGGCTGCAAACCTTTAATTGAAGCAATATACAGCATGAAATCTTGTGCTGTGAAACCTGGAGTATAACCAAACTCTTGCGGAAGATACCCCAAAATGTCCCGAAATCTTTCACCCATCTGTATATTATTTTCACCATCTATTTTTACTTCTCCAGACGTAGGTTCAATTATTCCACAAATCATTTGTAAAAGCGTTGTCTTTCCTGCACCATTTGCACCCAAAAAACCATATACACCTTCCGTCAATATAGTATCTATTTGTTTCACTGCTATTTTATTTTTAAATTGTTTAGAAAGGTGTTCCATAGCTAATTTCATTTAGATTTCCTCCTGCTCTTTTAAGAAGTTTACGCATTTCTATCATCATACCAAGTAAAGCAATCAACCCTATCCCTATCCATATGCCCAAATATGAGGTTTGAAATATTTTTACATCAGATATTTTAAGTATTGTAATTATGCAACTTAAGCATGCTCCCCATGCCCCCGAATATAACGGTATATTTTCTTCTCTGCTTCTATTTAAAATTAACATACATCCAAAGCACATTATTATATAAGGAACTATTCCATATAAAATAACTTGCCAAATTACAGTTTGTTTTAACATAGATATGCCAAGTGCTATAGTCATAAAAAACAATAGATCAAACAATCCAAATATAGTTAAGCGAACCATTAAAACTTTGCTGAAAGAATTCTTTGCTGTTATCTGTATTTCCAACATCCCCGGTTGGAAGACATTACATAACTCCTTTGCATTAATGAGGCATAAAATGGGGCCAGAAATTGCGATTAAGGTCCAAAACCAACTACTTATTGTTAATTTGCTCTGATAATCAGCAGATATAATAACTAAAGCAGAAACAATAATTTTTAAAATCCATGTTTCTGTTTTTATAAATCTCAACTGATCACAAAAAAATTCAGTGCTACTCATTCTTAAATTTTCTGGATGCAACGTTATCTTTTTCGCTTTTGCAATTGTTTCTTTGTATTTATGTGTATCATAGGCAGGTACCTCAATTTTATTTAGTTCCTTTTTTAAGCGTTTCTGAAACATTTTTATATCTTCCAATCTTCTCTTTAAACTTTTTTCCGCATTCTTTAGTTTATATCTTACTGTGGAGGCTGGAATACCCATAACCTGGGAAATATCCTTGATTCTGAAATCTTGATAATATCTTAAAATTATAATTTCTTTTTCTATCTCTTCGAGTGAATTTATCGCTTCCCAAATATTTAATTGTTCTAATTTCCTATCAATCCCTCCAGAATCAAATCCTTCTATAACTGTTTCTAAATTTACTTGTTTTGCTTTTCGCAAATAATCACGGATACAATTCTTGGCAATTACATATAAATAGTTTCTCAGTTTACCATACTCTTTGTACCTATCTATATGCTTAAGAAACTTCAAAAAAACTTCCTGAGTTATATCTTGAGCCGCATTACTATTACCTACATGATAATAACAATACTTATATATACTCATATAATTTTTCTGAATTACTTGATCTATTTCATCATTGCTTATTTGTAAGTTTGATCAGTCGTTTATTTTCGAACATAAAATTATCTCCCGGTTTTTCTGCTCTAATTCTCTCATAAATTATTATCCTTCTATAATGTATAACGATTAAACCTCAAAAAAAAAGCAAATTTTTCTTTTAAATATTTTTGTAACTCTGCCTTTTTATCCATAACTTCAATGTCCCGTTTGATAACAACCAGGCAGAACGTGATCTTCGGATGATAAAAGTCAAGACCAAAGTATCCGGATGCTTCCGAACTGAGGAAGGTGCCAGAGAGTATCTAAAAATCATGTCCTACGTAGCACGGCACATAAACAGAGATACAATGCTTACGAAGCTATCAAAAATGCGATTACAGGTCACCCTGATTTCATCTTTGAGTAAAGCTAGTTCTGAATAGTTACAGAGATCCTATAAAATAAGGACGTCAAAACTATGACCAGACATTAGACAATTCGTTGTCGAATGTCTGGTTTTTGTATATCCGGGTGTGGTTTGTCCATTGTTGGAAGATAGAAATTGAGCTAAACTATCATAATCTGCAAGACAATGCTTATTGTAGGAGCAGCACTATTAGCAGAGGGTGGAATGAGACACTACATGGTGCATTGCACAGTAAGGACAGAACCGTAAGTGTTGGAAATGTGTTAGTAAAACAAAACAGGAGAAAACTACAATGAATGCAACAAATACTTTAAAGAAACAGGGAAGCGAGAAAACATTTGATTATATTTATAAAGATCCGGATAAAAACATGCCGAAGATCATGGATTGGGCGGATAAATTTGCAGAAGGAGAGTTCCCGACACAAAGAGAGATGATCCGTGAAGCGATTACGAATCCAGAGCATCCATATTATAATTTTATCCTACATCTGCCTGCAACCTTCACTGCACAGGATGCTGGGCAGCAGAATATGGTCACAAACTGAATCTTACTTATGACGAGATTGATGACATTATCTGTCAGGGAAAAAAGCATTGGTGTTTACTTATACATTTACACAGGCGGAGAACCCGGAAAAACTCCGTGAGATGGTTGCAAAGTCAGGAGCACATTCTACAGACCTTCAGTCTCCGGAAACGGTAGAGCATCTCTGCGCAAAATGCGATCAGTACGCAAAGGACTGGCAGCCGGCAGCTGACAAGCTGTGGATGCGTTGAATGGAAATATAATAGATGTAGATGATGATGTGAGATGACAGATTGTAGTTTTATCGACTTCAAGAAATGAAAAGAATATGCTATACTTATAAGAAAAGAAGAAAGAACGTTACTGTTCACTCCCGTGTCAATCACTCCGCTGATTGACACGAGGATGCGTGTTTTGACTTGAATGCATCTCGCCCCATCGCCAAAGGCGATTTAAAATGGCGAGATGCGTTGCTGGTCGCACATCGTGTGAACAGTAACGAACGAACGGACGGAGAGGCGTAGGTATGGCGGAAGTACATGGGGAATCGAAGCTGACTTTTTTAGAGTCGACGAGTATTATCGTAGGACACGGCGTGGGATCGGGAATTCTTTCGGTCCCATTCCTTGCATCCAGAAATAACTGGCATGATATCATCTGGATTGCAGCAGTAGCTTATTGCATGAATCTTCTGCTGCATTTTATGATTGCGGAATTGTCTTTGAATAACAATGGCGCGCAGTTTATCAAATGCTTTGAAAATGAGCTGTTTGTGGGAAAGCTGAAGATGGCATGTACATGGCTGGCGTTTGGGCTGCTTGGCTTTTCGGTTGTAGTGAATGTGAGTGGATTTATTACCGGTGCGGCAGCTGTATTTTCTGCATGGTTTCACCTTCCGTCAGTGGTCGGAATGCTGCTCTTTTATGTATTGGCAGCAAGTGTGGTCTATATCGGAATGAAACTGGTTGGTATCTGTGAAAAAATTGCAGTGATTTCTATGTTTGGAGTCATAGGGATCCTTTTTGTAGCAACGATGCTTTCAGAGACAACAGAGCTTTCGACAAAGTTCTATTCGAATAACAATATGCTGGCACTTTATAGCATGATTGCATTTTCCTTATCTGCAGTCATGTCTGTGCCACAGGTTGTGAAAGGTCTAGAAGGAGACGAAAAAGGCATTCGTAAAGCGATTGCAGCGGGTACAGGCTTGAATATGGCATTAATCCTTTTGATTACGTTTATGACGCTTCTGGGATGTTCTAATGTGACAGAAAATGGAGCACTGGTGGATCTTTCCGGTCATCTTGGTGGATGGGTCAGCATTATCGGATATGTATTTTCTTTATTGGCTCTTGCAACATCTTTCTGGGCGAATACACTGAATCTTCGAGATATCGTGAATGAACAGACGAAATGGGGCGAAAAGATCAGCTGGCTTGCAGCTACAGTACCATGCCTTGTGATCGCGCTTGTGGGAGTGCAGAGCTTTGTCGGATTCACGAGAATGGCAAGTGTGGTTCAGGTTCTGACCGGAGTAGGAGTTATTGTTGCGTACAACCGTTCCAGAAAACGTGCGGGAACCAGCTGATCTGTGGAAGACTTGGAAGCCTGCCGTTCCAGATATTAGCAGTAGCAGCGTCGTTGGTAGCATCTGTAGGAGCAGTGCTTACGGTGACAGTGTGAAATTACAAACATATTATTACAAAATTGATGGAGAAGGAGATTAGAAAATGACAAGAACAGATGAAAGTGAACAGTAGTATTTTAGAAAGATTTGAATTCAGGGATATTAGACAGGAAGAGGCCGATCAGGCAGTCTTGATTGAGAAAATTTGTTTCCCGCCAAATGAAGCATGTTCTGAGAAACACATGAAGGAGCGAATTGGTGTGACTCCAGAATTGTTTTTAGTTGCGGTAGATAAAACAACCGGGAAGTTAGCAGGATTTTTGAATGGAATTGCAACGGACGAGGAAAAATTCCGAGATGAATTTTTTACAGATGCATCTTTGAATAATCCAAAAGGAAAGAAAGTTATGATCCTTGGTTTAGATGTATTACCGGAGTATCGAGGACAAGGTCTGGCACGAGAGATTGTAAGATGTTATCTGCAAAGAGAAGAAGAAAAGGGAAGAAAAGAAATTGTTCTTACCTGCCTGGATGAAAAAGTAAGAGATGTATAAAAGATTTGGGTTTGTAGATCTGGGAATGTCAGATTCTGTCTGGGGTGGAGAAGAGTGGCATGAAATGACATATTATCTGGGATAGAAGTAAATAACGAATGATAGTGAAAGCTGTAAAGTCTAATGGAAAATATTTGCCAAAGACTTTACAGCTTTTTTCTAAAAATGTATGATAAGAAAGGAAAATGAAAAACGTGAGATAGATAAGACGAGGAGAAAATATCATGGAGTATTGGGATATTTATGATGCAGAGAAACGGCTGACTGGAAGAACGATGAAGCGAAATGACTGGTGCTTAAAGGATGGGGAATACCATCTGACAGTGCTTGGAGTTGTGGCAAGACGGATGGAACGTATCTGATCACGAAACGTGTAATGACAAAAAACGTGGGCACCGTTGGTGGGAAGTATCCGGCGGTGCAGCGCAGGCAGGAGAGTCTTCTGAGGAAGCGGTACGCGTGAAGTGAGAGAAGAGACAGGATGGATGTCTCTAATGCAGAAGGCGGCTATGTATTTACATATAAGAGAGAAAATCCGGGCGAGGGCGATAATTATTTTGTTGATGTATATCGCTTTGTGCTTGATATTGATGAGTCTGAACTGAAACTTCAGACAGAAGAAACAGATGGATATATGTTCGCAACTAAGGAGGAGATTGAAAACTTTGCCAAGGAGGGAATCTTCCTCCATTATGACAGCATTAAGAGAGTGTTTGAACAGTTACAATAATTTATAGAATGAGGAAAAGTTATGCATTCAGAAAAGAAGAAAAACAGATTTGAGATTGATATGTGCAATGGAACCATCATGGACAAATTGATTTCATTTTCCATACCACTGATGCTGTCAGGAATCTTACAGCTGATGTTCAATGCGGTGGATATCGTGGTAGTGGGACGTTTCAGCGGAAGTCAGGCGCTCGCAGCGGTGGGTTCGACAACGGCACTGATCAATGTGTTTACCAATCTTTCATCGGAATCTCATTGGGAGCAAATGTACTTGCAGCGAGATATTATGCGGCCGGAAAAACAAAAGAAATGTCGGAGACGGTACATACGGCTATTGCACTTGCTCTGGTAAGCGGAGTGGTGATGGCGGTGATCGGAGTGGTCTTTGCCAGAGGCGCGCTGGAAATTATGGGACACCGGATGATGTAATTGATCCATCACACTTTATATGCGGATTTATTTCTGCGGTATGCCATTTTTATGATGTATAACTATGGAGCAGCCATATTAAGGGCAGTGGGGGATACCAAACGTCCGTTGATCTTCCTGATCGTATCCGGAGTGATTAATGCAGTATTGAATCTGTTCCTGGTCATCGGTTTTCATCTGGATGTAGCAGCGTCGGGATTGCGACCGTTATATCCCAGCTGGTATCCTGTATCCTGGTACTCCGGTGCCTGCATCACACAGAGAGCAGCTATCAGCTTCACCTTGCAAAGCTTCGGATCAGATCCGTGTATCTGAAGCAGATTTTTGAAGTCGGGGTTCCGGGCGGGAATCCAGAGCACGGTAATCAATATTTCAAATGCGATGCTGCAGTCATCGGTCAATTCTTTTGGATCGATCGCAATGGCAGGATATACGGCATCGAATAATATTTTCGGATTCTTATATGTGTCGGTGAACTCCTTCACACAGGCCTGTATGAGCTTCACAAGCCAGAACTACGGAGTGAAGAAATTAAAACGTATGGACAGGGTTCTGATCGACTGTATGATCCTTTCAGTTGTGGTAACTTTGATCCTCGGAAGCAGTGTGTACATATTCGGACCGGAACTTCTGCATATTTACAGTAATCAGGCAGATGTTATCAAATACGGTATGGAGATCTTTTCTTATACAACCGTTACCTATTTCCTGTGCGGTCTGATGGATCTGTTCCCGGGAGCACTGAGAGGAATGGGATATTCCACGGTACCGATGATCCTTTCTATCATCGGTACGGTCGGAGTCCGGATTATCTGGATCTATGGACTGTTCCCTTCACACAGATCACTGACTTTCTTGTTTCTGTCTTATCCGGTATCCTGGATTGCAACAATCATCATGCAGGTGATCTGCTTCTGGTTTGTAAGGAAGAAGATCCACAGGACGATGGCGGTTACGGCAGAGTGAGCTTTTCGAACATATAAAGATATAAAACTCCCGGAGTCTTTGGGGCTCAGGGAGTTTTTTATATCAAAGGATGCAAGACATATTTTGCAGATTATTCTAAAATAAATGTAAAAGGCTGTAACAAAAGTGGAATTCATGCGTCTAATAGATAACAGAAGGGAGGTGACAGGTACTTGGAGCTTGAGTTGGAAGAGATTTATAAAATCTATTTTCAGGATGTGTATTATTTCGTTCTCGCAATGGGTAAAGATCCGCACATTGCAGAAGAGATCACACAGGAGACATTTTTCAAAGCACTAAAAGGAGTAAAGCATTTTCAGGGAAAATGCAGCATCAAATCCTGCTGTGTCAGATTGCCAGGAATGAATACATTTCTTATACCAGAAAAAAACACCGTACAGATCAGGAACTGACAGAACAGGCATACAGTGACGGAAAAACGGATGGACCCGAACAACGTATGCTTCGGAAGGACGAAGCCATGACGGTTTATCAGATCCTTCATTATCTGGACGAACCTTATAAAGAAGTATTTACACTAAAGGTACTTGGCGAATTAAATTATAAAGAGATTGCACAGATATTTGGAAAACAGGAGACATGGGCGAGAGTTACCTATCACAGGGCCCGGGTGAAGATACAGGACATTCTGGAAAGGAGGAGTACATAATGGCAAAGATTCCATGTGAGATCATAAGAGACCTGCTACCGTTATATAAGGATGATATATGCAGTGAAAAGAGCAGAAATGCAATAGAAGAACATATAAAAGAATGTGAATCGTGCAGAACATATCTGAAAAAAATGGAAGGTGAGATTCCGATAGAAACAGATAAAATAGAAGGCACAGACGAGGAGTGGGAAAGGGTTCCGGGAGTTTTCTGAAAAAGTATCAAGAAAATTAAACAGAAGAATCGTTATGGCGTGCGGAGTTGTTTTCCTGATCTGTATGATGCTGACCGTGGTTCTATATTCGGATGCCTTTCAGTCTTATCATTTATCAAGGATTGCGGCAGAAGATATAAAGGTAGAAGAGGTGTATCAGTTAAAGAATGGCAGACTGTATGTACATGTAAAGAGCAAACACAGAATCACAGGACTGTCTTATCCTCAGACAGATATAGACACAGATACAAATACGGTAGCAGGTAAAGATGCAGTTGGTGCTGCACGTGAGCCGAAGAATACTGGCACATATGAAGTATCTATGGATTCGAGCATCAATCCATTTGCAGGGCTGATGTATATTACATCCAAAGAAGCTGCATATGTCATTCCGTTTGAAGATGGACAGATTATCACAGATAACGGAACAAAGGCATCGGAATTTGACTATGTCGGAAGATCCGGTGAGAAAAAGATCCTGTGGCAGGAAAATGATGAAGTTAAAAAGGCTCCGGCGAGGGTCGAAAAATTTGTGAAGGAATCATTGGATAAGGAAGAGGATGATCCGGCAGATGAAAATGCGGTGAAAGTATTATGGGTGAATCCGCAGATGCCGCTTCAGTGATATCTGATTCTATTTTCATAAGAATTAGTGAGAATTAGCGGCATTTAGAGGCGTTCAACCATAAGTGGAGTGCTTTTCTGGGAGAAATATGGCATAATAAAGCCGACAGGAGGTGACGCATATGGTTGAACCATTAGAACTTGGAAGGTTT
>ENA-OQMZ01000864-OQMZ01000864.1-human-gut-metagenome-genome-assembly--contig:-NODE-864-length-12051-cov-2.597954_pt1 | contig 12051 bp, 19 predicted proteins | sample MGYA00242621_ERZ504862 | MGnify/ENA primary metagenome ERZ504862 (study PRJEB26092, sample SAMD00036393) | human gut metagenome | host: Homo sapiens | study: EMG produced TPA metagenomics assembly of... | reverse complement strand
CGAGCGTTTCCAGAAGTTTGCCGAGGCTCTGCCCATGTGCGTTGGCAACCCCATGTACCACTGGTGCCACCTGGAGCTGCGCAAGTACTTCGGCTATCAGGGTGTGCTGAACGGCGACACCGCTGAGGAAGTCTGGAACCTGTGCAACGACAAGCTGCAGCACGACGACAGCATGACTGTCCGCGGCTGATCGAGCAGTCCAATGTTGCTTTCATCGGCACCACTGACGACCCCATCGACGATCTGGCATGGCACAAGAAGATCAAGGAAGATCCTTCCATCAAATTCACCGTTGCTCCCTCCTTCCGCCCCGACAAGGCCCTCAACATCCAGAAGCCCGGCTTCGTGGAGTACATGGGCAAGCTGGCTCAGGCCGTTGGCAAGGAAAAGCTGGAGTGCATCAACTGCGTCACCGACGCTCTGACCCAGCGCATCGAGTTCTTTGCGAGATGGGCTGCCGCGCATCTGACCACGGCCTGGACTATGTGCCCTACCGTGAGGCCACCAAGGAGGAGGTCAACGCCATCTACCAGAAGGCTATGGCCGGTGAGGCTGTGACCGCTGAAGAGACTGAGAAGTACCAGACCTACATCCTGATCCACCTGGGCAAGCAGTATCACCGCCTGAACATCGCCATGCAGATGCACTACAACTGCCTGCGCGGTGTCAACCGTAAGATGAACGCCCTGCTGGGACCCGATACCGGTTTCGACATGATCAACACTGCCAAGTGCGGCGGCGAGATCGCTGCTCTGCTGAGCGCCTGAACGACACCGATGAGTGCCCCAAGGTCATCATCTACAGCCTGAACCCCGCTGACAACGAGCAGATCGGCACCATTCTGGGCTGCTTCCAGAATGATGAGATCCCCGGCAAGATCCAGCACGGCTCCGGCTGGTGGTTCAACGACCAGAAGATCGGCATGGAGAACCAGATGAAGAGCCTGGCAAACCTGGGCCTGCTGGGCAACTTTGTTGGTATGCTGACCGACAGCCGCAGCTTCCTGAGCTACACCCGCCACGACTACTTCCGCCGCATCCTGTGCAACCTGATCGGCCAGTGGGTCGAGGATGGCGAGTATCCCAACGATGAGAAGGCTCTGGAGAAGATCGTCAAGGGCATCTGCTTCGACAACGCAAAGCGTTATTTCGCTCTGTAAGCAGCGCCTCTGCATCCCCTTTCCATAACGCGTAAAAGCGCTCTGCCGGTTTGCCCCGGCAGGGCGCTTTTTCTTGTGCAGCCGTATTCACAAAAATGTAACTTGCATTCTGCCGTCAAATCGGGTAGGATAACGTTGAATCAAAACCGAAGGGGAACGTGAAGATGCTGAAACGTTTTGTAAAGCGGCTGCTCAGCTGCCTGCTGCTGGCGGCGCTGTTTGTATTGGTGGTCATTGGCGGAACACTGGGTGTGCAGGGCTGGCGGCTCTACCGCGCCACAGCGGCGCAAAAGCCCATTGCCGGCCTCTACGATGAGATCAGCTCCCGGCCCGGCTTTGCCAGCTGTGACCAGCTGCCCCAGACTTATATCGACGCGGTCATTTCCGTGGAGGACAGCCGGTTTGAACGGCACCACGGCATCGACTCGGCAGCCATTGTCCGGGCGCTCTGGGCCGACCTGCGCACCCGCTCTCTGGCCGAGGGCGGCAGCACCCTGACCCAGCAGCTGGCCAAGAACGAGCTGTTCACCCAGGAAAAGCAGATGGCCCGCAAGGCAGCGGAGATGTTTGCCGCCAGGGACATCGAGGATTACTACTCCAAACAGCAGATCTTTGAGATGTACGCAGGCAGCTGCTACTTCGGCAACCAGTGGTCCGGCGTGGCGCAGGCTGCGCAGGGCTACTTTGCAAACCCACCCGGGAGCTGACCCGCGCCGAATGTGTGGTGCTGGCCGGCCTGCCCAACGCGCCCTCGGTCTACGCCGCCAACGGGGAGCTGGCCCGCAGGCGCGCGCTCGTGGTGGTGGAGCGGATGGAGCGCGCCAAAAAGCTGACCCATACCCAGGCACTGGAACTCCGGGATGAGTCAGTGCCCTGCCCTTTGGTGAAGAAAAAACAGAATTTATCCGGGTTTTCCATAAAATAATGCTAACACCGGGAGCGGATGCCATGATATCCTTAGTGGCAGATCAAACCCGGAGGGAGCATGTAAAACTTATGGAAAAAACCAAAAAGGGTTCCGGCACCACCGACCTCACGGTGGGCAGGCCGCTGCCCCAGATCCTGAAATTTGCCCTGCCGCTGGTGCTGGGCACCCTGTTCCAGCAGCTGTACAGCTTTGTGGACACCGTCATTGTGGGGCGCTGTCTGGGCACCGATGCACTGGGCGCGGTGGGCACCACCTACTCTCTGAATTTTCTCATTTTAGGCTTTGTGCTGGGTTCCTGCACGGGCTTTGGCATCCCGGTGGCCCAGAGCTTTGGTGCAAGGGACAGCGAGGATATGCACAAGTATCTGTTCAACGGCGCGGTCCTCTGCGTGGTCCTGAGCGTGGTGTTCACCATCGTCACCACCCTCACTGCTGCCCCGCTGCTGCAGCTCATCCACACCCCGGCCGAGCTGTTCCCGGACGCGGTGGCCTACATCCGCATCATCTTCCTCGGCATTCCGGCACGATGCTGTTCAACTACACCTCCACCGTCCTGCACAGTCTGGGCGATTCCCAGCACCCATTCTATTTCCTGCTAATCTCCAGTTTCCTGAACATCGGGCTGGACTGGCTGTTCATCGTACCGCTGGGTATGGGCGTGGAGGGCGCAGCCATCGCCACCGTTGTCAGCCAGCTGTTCAGCGGCCTGCTTTGCACCTGGTGGTTCTTCACCCGGGTGGAGGGCATCCATTTCACCCGGGAAAACTGTGTCCTCTCGGCGGGGCACTGCGGGCGGCTGGCCTATATCGGCCTTCCGATGGGCTTTGAGTATTCCGTTTCTGCCATCGGTGCTTCATCATGCAGGATGCCATCAACCTGCTGGGCAGCACCGCCGTGGCCGCCCAGACCGCCGGTGAGAAGATTCGCCAGATGTTCACCGTGCCCATGGCAAGCGTGGGCACGGCTATGGCAACTTATGTCGGCCAGAACCACGGTGCCACCGCACTGACCGCGTCAGGCAGGGCATCCGGATGGCTGCATCCTCCAGCTGTGCTACTGCGCGGCTGCCTGGGTGGTGCTCTTCTTCGTCAAGGGCTGGGCCGTGGGCCTTGTTCTGGGCGATGCCGACCCTGCCGTGACTTCCGGTGCTGTGGAATACCTGACCGTGATCAGCGTGCTGTTCTGCATCAACGGCCTGCTGATGGTCTTCCGCAACACCCTGCAGGGTCTGGGATACAGTGTGCAGGCCGTTATCTCCGGTGTGGGCGAGCTCATCGGCCGCGCGCTCTGCGGCTGGCTGGCCGTTCATAGTCTGGGCTACTTCGGCATCTGCATTGCCAACCCCATTGCCTGGGGTCTGGCACTGCTCTACTGTGTGTTCATGGTGACCAGAGTTCTGAAAAAAGAGAACGCATAAAAATACCCCTCTCCGTCCGTGCGGCCGCACAGCGGAGAGGGGTATTTTTATGCGATCAATCAATAAGGCTTACGAACACCGGGCAGAGCACTGCGGTCAGCACACCGGCCACGGCGATGGACAGGCCGCTCATGGCACCTTCCACCTCGCCCATCTGCAGAGCCTTGCTGGTACCCACGGCATGGGCCGAGGTGCCAATGCCCACACCTTTGGCAATGGGGTCGGTGATGTGAAACGCCTTGCAGACCGTCTCGGCCAGCAGGTTGCCCACAATGCCCGTCAGGATGACGATGGCACCGGTCAGGGCTGCAATGCCGCCCAGCTCTGCAGCTACATCCATGCTGATGGCGGTGGTCACGGATTTGGGCAACAGGGTGGCGTACTGCTCCTGGGTCAGGTGCAGCGCCAGCGCCAGAGCCAGCGCGCTGCCCAGGCTGACCAGCGTGCCCACCGAGATGCCCGCAATGATGGCAGCGGCGTTTGCCTTGAGCAGGTCGAGCTTTTCATACAGCGGGATGGCCAGCGCCACGGTGGCGGGCAGCAGCAGATAGTTCACCGGGGCGGCGCTGACCTTGTAATCGGCATAGGGGATGCCGCATACCGACAGGAAAACGATCACAAAGATCGCACCCAGCAGCAGCGGGTTAAAAAATGCCTTTCCGGTCACTCTGTTCACAAGGGCTCCCAGTGCAAAGGCGGCCAGTGTCAGCAGCACACCCCAGGCAACAGAGCTCGAAAGGAACTCATTCAGCAATTCCATCATCGGCAGCAGCTCCTTGCTCTTTTTGCGGCTGGTCAGAGCTGGGTGGTCTTTCCGGCGGTCACCATGACCAGAACCGTGACCGGGATGATGGCGATGATGATGGGCAGCAGCATTTCCCCCATCTCCGCCCAAAGCTCCATCACGCCTGCGGCGGCGGGCACAAAGAGCAGCGGGAAGATGCCGGTGAGAAACACGCCCACCTCTTTTACATCCTCCAGCTGGATCAGCCGGAAATTCAGGGCCAGCAGCAGCAGCACAAGCCCGTACACACTGGCCGGAACCGGCAGCGGCAGTACAGCATGGCATACTTCCCCCAGAAAGCAAAACGCGAGGATACGCGCAAATTGAAACAGATAATTCGTAAGAAATCCCCCTTGTCTAACAGCTAAGTCAAAATTATAGCCCAAAACCTCCGGAGGCGCAACAGCAATATCTGACAAGGATTGTTGCATTTTGCCGGAAAAACTGTGGAAAAGAAAAAGGCCCGGCAGAGAGCGCGCACCCATGCGCCGCGATCTGCCGGGCCGATCCACTGCGGACCAGTATTTTTTTCTGTGTTTTCCCGCGCTTTCTCAGCTCCGCAAAACCGTTTCGATCCGTTCCCGGTCCAGCCCCTCGCCGATGACGATGAGCACCTCCTGCCCTGCCGGAATGGGAGCCGCGGTCAGGCCGTCGGCGGTGGCATTCAGCTCCACCCAGCCGCCTGCATCCCGCACAAAGCCCTTGACCCGCAGCACCCGTCCGCAGGCGGCATCCGTGAACAGGCCGGGAATGTGTTTCTCCAGCTGCTGCCGGGGCAGGCCCAGCTCAAGGAAATACGCCGAACTGAATGCACCATGCGCATCAAAGCAGAGCTTTTCGCAGTCGGTATGCTGATAGCCGCAGGCATCCAGCGCTGCAAGATCTGCATCCTCCAGGTCGGCCCAGTCCTTGATCAGAAAATCTTCTTCCTTCAGGGTACGGCTGCACTTGCAGGCCGCAAGGGCACGCTTCAGGTGGTCGATGGCGCTTTCCCGCTGGGCCTGGGTGGCCAGCTGACTGCGGGAGAGCAGGATGCGTCCGGCGCTGGCAGCTTCCGATGCCAGAATATACTCCGCCTGCGGGGAAAGCGTCTCGGGCAGCAGGGCATCCACAACGGCAAACACATTGCCCAGTGTATACCACCGATCCAGCGGTTCATCCCGCAGAACGTCAAAGAACTCGTCCACATCAAAAATGCCGCTGGGCTCCACCACCACCCGGTCGAACCCGCGCATGGCCATTGAGATGAGCTTGGTGCGCATCCGGCGCTGGTGGGTATCACAATCACACCCGCCGCTGATGGTCTCGATCTCGCAGCGTTCCCCCAGCAGATCCTGCACCAGCATGGCATCCACGTTCACAGCGCCAAAGTCGTTTTCCAGAATGCAGACATGATGCCCCTGTGCGGTCAGATACGCAGCATATCTGCGCAGGAACGTCGTCTTGCCCGCACCCAGAAAACCGGTGATGAGATCGACCTGTACCATACGTTCCTCCTTATGCGTGGTTGAAGCCCTTGCCGAACACCTCAGTGGTGCTCAGCATGGACATGAATGCGTTCAGGTGCTGCTTGTGGATAAAATCCTGCAGCTGATCGGCCTCGCGGCGGGTCAGGGTGGTGTAGATGATGTAGTGGGGCTTGTCAGTATATGCGCCGAAGCAGGGCGTATAGGTTGCGCCGCGCATCAGCTTGCGCATGACAAAATCACAGATGGGCTTCCTGTCGTCGCAGACGATGAGGATGGCCTTGCACATCTTGATCTTTTCCAGCACGGCATCAATGACCAGCGATTTCACGGTCAGACCCACAAAGGAATAGAGGGCGGTGTACAGGTCGAACACGAAGCAGGCCGCAATGACCATGAACAGGTCAGTCAGGAACAGCGCCACTGCCACGTTGTGGATGTGGGTATACTTTTCCACGATGAGGCAATGACATCCGTGCCGCCGGAGGAAGCGCCCACATTGAACAGCAGAGCCGACGCAATGGCCGGCAGGGCAATGGCAAACAGCAGGTCGAGCATGGGCTGGTTGCTCAAGGGGCCGCGCAGGGGGCAGATCTTTTCCAGCGCCATCAGCTCCAGCGACATGACCACAGTGGCATAGCCGGTGGTCATGGCAAACTTTTTGCCCAGGAAGATCAGCCCACACCCAGCAGGATCATGTTGGCCGCCGAGGAAAAGGCCGAAGCCGACAGCGGGGTGAGCTTGGCCGCCAGCGCCGCCATACCGGTCACGCCGCCAAAGACAAAGTTGTTGGGGAATTTGAAAAAGTACACACCCACCGACATGATGGAAATGCTCAGCGTGATCATTGCATACTGCTTGACATATTCAATAACCTCGTTCCGCATGGAAGATTCCGCATTCGTATCCATAAAATTTACCGTTCAATACTCCTTTTTTGTGTTCCGCAACCCAAACAGACAGGCTGTACCGGAAATATTGTAACACGGAACGCCCCGGGGTCAAGGGCCAATTCCACACACGCCGTCTTTTGCGGGTGAAAACTGTCAACTCCACCAAAATTCTCCCTCAAATTTCAGCGGTTCTCCCATCGGGAACTGTTCCTTCTTTTCTTGACGCACCTCCCACCGTCCATTACAATAAAATCAGAATGGTATGGTATTTTTCTCCAAAACCGAAAGAGAGTGCAATGGCTCTCATTCCGCATTGTTCGTTTCCATGAAAGGAGGGAACGGTATGAAAAGCCGCTCTCACATCTTTGCTCTCATCACTGCCTGTGTGTTCCTGTTTTGCGGCTGTTCTGACTACCTTTCGCTTTCCAAAGCATCCACCATTTCCAACCCTCAAACGGAATATGATACCGCTCTGAAAGAATATCTTGCTTCGCTGGAAACACCGCTTTCCACCATAGAAATCAAACACGGCGAGGACACCCCTATTGTCTGGGAAGATACCGGAATGGAAGCCGCTGTCCGGCTCCTGTTGAACCGCCCGGAGGGCACCATCAGCCGCAGCGATGTCTGGAATCTCAACACGCTGACTATTACCGAACGAACCATGTTTGAGGGCGATTCGGGCACGACCACCATCGTGACCGTGACCGCCCAGCAGGGAGATGCCACGCTGGAACAGGAGATATCGGCAGTCGGAAAAGAAAGTCCGCTTCCTGCGCTGGCCTCTCTGCACGATCTGCAGTATTTCGACAGCTGCAAGCCTTTTCCTATTCTACCTCGCCGACGGCCAATCAGGCATTCACTGATTTTTCTGGGATTGAAGCCATGTCCCATCTCGAACGCTTCAGCGTGAACGGGGCACGGCCCGAAACGTTGGAGCCGCTTTCTCACCTGTCCCAGCTGAAACAACTCTCCCTGACCGAATGCGGCACCCTCGACCTGACACCTCTGGAAGGTCTGGACCAGTTGGAATCGCTGATCCTCTCTTCAAACGACAGGATCGTTTCGCTGGAACCGGTCACCAAACTCCCTGCACTGCGGTCGCTTTCCCTCAGCTCCGGCACAGCAGTTCCCAGTCTGGAGCCGCTGGCTCAGACCCATCTTGCCGTTCTTGATCTCGGCCTCGGGGTCGGGCAAAGCGGGCTTTACAAAGAAATTGATTATTCGCCCCTGTCCCAGCTGCCCGATCTGTCTGTCTGAACCTGACAAATCACACCAGGGTCACCACAAAGTTCTGCAAACAGATCCTTGCCCATTCTCCTGACCTGCGTTTTCTGAACATTCAGAACACCCCTGCTTCGGAGGCAGTGCGCTGGATGTGGAATACCTGCGGGCTTACACGGAAGCAGATCTGCTGAAACGGCTTGCCAACAAGCTGCGCAATACCTTTGGCTGACACACAAATGCGGCCCCGGAGAGTTTTTTCTTCTCTCCGGGGCCGCGTTCTGTTCCGGCTCAGCCGAACAGCTTTTTGGTATTATGGGTATAGACCGAGAGCACCAGGCCCACACAGATGTACAGCATCAGCACCGAGCTGCCGCCCGCCGAATAGAACGGCAGGGTGACACCGATCACGGGCAGGACGCGCAGGTTCATGCCCACGTTCACGGCGATCTGGCCAGCAGAGCGCCGCCGATGCCCGCGCAGATGAAGGTGCCCAGCAGATCCTCGCTGCGGGCACCGGTGAGGAAGGTCTTGATGACCAGTGCGAAGAGCACGCCCAGCACCACACAGCAGCCCACAAAGCCCGCAGCGTTGCCGATCCAGCTCAGGATGAAATCGTTGTGGGCGTTGGGCACGCTGTAATAACTGCCGCCAAACAGCCCGTTGCCAAAGATGCCGCCCGAGCCCAGCGCGATCTCGCCGCGCTGCTGCTGGTAGATGATGTTCTTCCAGATGGTCTCGCTGGGGGCCCAGCCGGTCTTGTTGTCGGGATCGATGACAGCAAGGATGCGGTACACTGGTATCCCTTGCCGATCTTATCGCTGAAAAAGGCGAACGCCGTCGCCATAGCCACTGCCGCCGCCGAGACCGCCCCCAGGATATACTTCCAGCTCAGGCCCGCCGCAAACATCATGCAGCAGCCGATGATGGCATAGATGATGGCGGTGCCGTCGTCGCCCTGAACATGGATGATGAGGATGGGCACTGCCAGATGCAGCAGCAGCTTGCCCAGCTCCTTTGGCTCGTTGAGCCGGGTGCGTACATTGTTCAGGTGCATGGCAAAAGTCAGGATAAAGCTGATCTTGGCCAGCTCCGTGGGCTGCAGGGTAAAGCCCCCCAGCTTGTACCAGGAATAGTTGTCGGTATCACCCGCGTTATAGCCGATGGTCAGCGGCCGATGCTCACATTGCGCAGCACCAGCGTGGGCAGCACCATGCCCCAGGTCAGGGCCACGTGCACCGGCCACACCTTCACCAGGCTGCGGTAATCGATATTGGACAGCAGCACCGCAATGACCAGCCCGATGAGGGCTGCACCCGCCTGCACCGCCGCCCGGCGGTAATCGCCCAGACCGGTGATCTGGCCTGTGATCTCATCCACGGCAAAGCCATTGCCCTGCTTGGCTGCCCAGCTCGAAAGCGCTGTCACAGCCATCACGCTGCTGAAGATGCACAGCAGCAGGTAAGTTTTATCGGTGCGCCTGAAGTAGCGCCGAATGTTTTCCAAACGAAAACACCTCTTTCTTTCATTGGATCGCCCGCTCAGGTCTGCTTCACTCGTCCACAATGCCGGAGAGGCGTATACTGCTCCATTATGTAATATAAGTATACCGCACCGCCCATTTTTGCGCAAGATTGCGGAAGTTTTTTCCACAGATCTTTTCATCCTGTGACAACTCTGCAAAATATTTGCCGCAGCCTTGACAAAGCCCCCTCCACCTTCTAAAATGAAAGCTGGAGACCTGCTTTTTCGGCAGGATTTTTCCGGAGGAACTTCCAAGATGAAAACAAACTCTCATCGCTTTCTGTGCGCGCTCTGCGCACTGGCTGTTTTTATTTCCGCACTCTTCCCTGCCTCTGCCTTTGCCGCACAGGCAGCCGACACCGCGGCCCAGACCACGCTGACCACTGCCGATGCTCAGGAGATGCAGCAGGCCGACAGCGCCGTGACCGCCCTGACCGGCAGCGACGCTTACGCTGAGATGACCCGTGCCCAGCGGCTGGATGCCGCCGTGGCACAGCTGCAGCAGCTGGCCGAGGAAGGGCTTGTTTTGGCGCGCTCTCTCCATGTGGACGAAGAAAACGGCATGGTCAGCTTTGCCTACAGCTGCGGCGCGCTGGGCGGCGTTCTGGTGGAGGACCCGGACGAGGAAAATACTTCCTTCGCCCTCTCCGAACTGCCCGCTGTGGACCTGCACGAAATGTCCAACGCCCCGCAGGGGGATCTGGCAGCGCCATGATCTACTACGCCTTTGACAACACCGTGAACAGCTCCCGCTACCCGTACTACTCCTATATGAAGGGCTTCTGGACCGCGATGGGCCTGCACACCCGAATCGATAGCACAGTCACCGTCTCTGACCTGAAACGGATGAACGATTACGGGCTGTGCATCCTCAGCGCCCACGGCTCCTACTACACCTACACCTCCGGTTTTCTGTTCAAGCAGACCCGTACCGAGCCGGTCATCCTGCTGACGGAGGAATCGGATTTCTATAAGGACCTCTACTACGGCATCGATCTGCTGACCCACCGGGTCATCAAGATCAACGGCCTGTACTGCATCACGCCCAGCTTTTTCCAGGCGGCATACCGGGGCGGCCAGCTCAAGGACACCATAGTGCTCTCCGAGACCTGTGAGTTCCTTGGCGTGAGCGGCAGTCTGGATACCTCCATGGCCGATGCCCTGCTGGCCGGTGGTGCCAAAGCAGTGGCAGGCTATGTGAACAACGTCTACACCGTGTATTCCCGCAGTATGCTGTGGGATACCGTCAACCACCTGATCCTGGGCCAGACCCTGCAGGAATCCGTTCAGCACTCCATGGATACCTATGGCGCGGATGATCTGGTCTGGTACAATGCACAGGGCGGCAAGCGCCCCCATGCGGCGGCAGCTTACCCGCTGCTGTTCGGCGATGTTGGGGTCCGGCTGATCGAACCGAACGCGGCACCTGCCCCGCAGGAAGTACAGCAGGCCGCTTGAGCGTTGCACTTTTGCTCGATTTATATTATACTGGGGGATGGCAGAAGCTTCTGTCATCCCTTTTGTATTACGATTAAACCTCTCAGTCGCCTGCGGCGACAGCTCCCTAATAGGGGAGCCCTTGGCAAAACGGTTTCGTTTCTGCTGAACTCCTGAAGTTTGATCAAATAATCGAGGTATCCTATGAGCGAATATATTACACACTCCAGAGAAGAAACGGTGGCGCTTGGCCGGAAGCTGGCGGCAGTGCTGCCGGACGGGGCTTGATCGCCTTCACCGGCGGTCTGGGCGCGGGCAAGACCGCTTTTTGTGAGGGCCTGGCCGAGGGCTGGGCTGCACCGACCCGGTCAGCAGCCCCACCTTTGCCATCGTCAACTATTACCGCGGCCCCCGTCCGCTGGCCCACTTCGACCTCTACCGCATCTCCACCGAGAACGACCTGTGTGCCGCCGGTTTCTACGATTATCTGGATCAGGGTGCCATTGTGGCCGCTGAGTGGAGCGAAAACTTCGCCGATCTGCTGGCCCCGGAAGACCCGATCCATATCAACATTGACCGGGTGGATGACACCACCCGCCGCATCACCATCGAGGGGGTCAGCGTATGAATATCTTAGCCGTAGACACCGCCGGTAAAACGCTGGGCGTGGCCCTGCTGCAGGACGACCGCCTGAAGTACGAGTGCTATCTGGACGGCGGCATGACCCACAGCGAGACCCTGATGCCGCTGGTGGATCACTGCCTGAAGCTGTGCGGCCTGACCTGTGCAGACATCGACCTGTTCGGTGTGAACGCAGGCCCCGGCAGCTTTACCGGCCTGCGCATCGGGCTGGCCGCCGTCAAGGGGCTGGCTTTCCCCCGCGAGCCCCTCTGCGCCCCGGTCTCCACACTGGAAGCGCTGGCCGCTGCCCACACCGGCGAGGGCACCGTGCTCTGCGCACTGGATGCCCGCCGTGCCCAGGTGTACAGCGCCGCTTTTGACCTGGCCACCCACACCCGCCTGCTGGATGATGATGCCCGGGCTGTGGCCGATCTTGCCCAATTTGTAGAAAATTGCAAAAAGCCCCTGTTTTTTGTTGGTGATGGCGCATCTCTGTGCTATAATAAATACAGCAATGTTCCGGGCGTGCTCACTGTTCCGCCGGAGCTGCGGGGCGGCCGGGCCGCTGCCGTGGCCCTGGTGGCCAAGCAGATGGCCC
>ENA-OQMZ01000862-OQMZ01000862.1-human-gut-metagenome-genome-assembly--contig:-NODE-862-length-12069-cov-4.615056_pt1 | contig 12069 bp, 16 predicted proteins | sample MGYA00242621_ERZ504862 | MGnify/ENA primary metagenome ERZ504862 (study PRJEB26092, sample SAMD00036393) | human gut metagenome | host: Homo sapiens | study: EMG produced TPA metagenomics assembly of... | reverse complement strand
TCCTCACGTAGTCGGGCAGGGACGCCGCCATCTCGTGCAGCCCGAGCGCGGAGAGGTCGACCTCGCCAGGTCCATCGCGCGCCACAGCCGCGGCCTTGGCGACCTGTCGTAGCATTCGCTGCCCTCCCGCAGACGGGGCACCGCAGCCCGAAACTCGTCCACGGCCTGACGCCGACGATTATCCTGCCGCCGTCGATGCTGGCGTACTCGATCACGGTGTGGACCAGCGCGAGCGCGCGGCTTAGTATCCTGTTCATGCGTCAGGGCCTTTCCGGTAGGTTGATGTAGCAAGCGAAATCCTACCCTGCCCGGCGCGGAAACGGCCCCCTCTCGGGGCCGTTTCCCTTATATGCGGAACTTTTCTGCATCCACCTGCGGAAAAATTGATGTCTCGCCCACAGAAACTACCGAAGAGCCTAAAATCGGCTCATATTCAAACAGACACAAGGAGGGATTAATTATGGAATGGAGCTTTGACGAAATAAGGGGATTTATCCCGAAATCGATTTCTCTCCCATACTCAAGAGAGGAAAAGAACGGGTACCGCTCTGTTCTAACCGGACGCGATGAGCTGAACTATATCATGTTGAACGGAAGCGGGAGCTACATCGTCTCTCTGTGCGATGGTAAAACACCGTCGAAACAATCCTTAATCGGATGTGCGACAAGTTTCCAGACGCCAATCCGGACATGCTCAAATCTGACTTAGCCTCGGCAATGAGAGGTTTCAGCGTATCGAGACTAATAGGATGGGTCAAAACTCCGATCGAAAATGGCACACCCATTGCCGATGAGATTTGCGTGGACAATGGGACCCATATACGGCTTGCCCAAGAAAACGATATTCGCCTGATTTGCTCCCTGGCAAGCCAGGCGAGCTCATCAGAACCAGAAAGTCCCACAATTGTCTACGGTTGGCCTCTTTCCGTCGAGCAGTATGAACGACCGCTAGAGGTGCGAAACGGATTGTTCAATCTGAGCAAGGAATTTTTCATTGTATATGAGTCAGGGAGACCAACCGGTCTACTCGGCCTCGCCCCCTCCAGCAATCCTTTACTCAGATACGCAGACATCTGTCTTCTTTTGTGCCCCGCAAGCATCGCCGTTCAATGTATTGCCGCTGCGGCCAGCTTCTATCGTCAAGAATTTTGCGATGTTCCCAATTTTTTCCACCTGAACCTAACCAGCAAGGAAATTGCATCAAACGAAGGAATTCGAAATCTTATCAATGAGCCAGAATTCACTTGCGCTGGCACTTTTCCAGGTGAGTGCAGCGACGGCGACTGCATGAATGTATACTGTTTTTCAGAAGTCTGTTAAGAGGAACCATGGGACGAGTTTCGGAAAACAAGTACACCAACGTTCTCAGAGCGCCACATCACGTCGCCCTTGACATAACAAACAAGTGCAACTTGAGATGTCTGCACTGCTATAACAGCAGCGGCGAGAATGAGGTCATGCACGACGAGTTGACCTCAGATGAACTTTTTGTTTTCGCAAAGGAAATGGCAGACATGTCGCTTTACAGCATGTGTTTCTGTGGAGGAGAAACCTTGTTGCGCAGTAAAGATATCTTGCGCTGCCTTCCCATATTGCGAGATGGGAATGTTGCAGCGAGCCTGGTAACCAACGGGCTTCTCCTCACGGAATCCCTTCTCCGAGATTTAGAAGATTCCGGACTCAAAAGCATCCAATTTACTAGACGGCATTGGGTCAGCTCACGATAGGCTGAGGGGACATGAGGGAGCCTTCGAAATCGTCGAAGAAGCAGTTGCCACCGTACTCAACCATTCCGATTTGCACCTTGCTATCGCATTTACGCCCACGTCGTTCAACACCGAACAGTTTCCCGATGTCATCTCACTATTAGATGAGATTTTCACCAAATCTAACAGGCCGAAGAGGACGCCGGGTGACTTTATCGAACTACGTGTCCAACCCCTCATGGTTTTGGGCCGTGCGCGAAAGAACACATTTATTAGACCGGACTATTCCCAATACCGTACGTTGATTCACACCATTCAAGAGGACGACTTCCTTCGGAAGCACCCGAATGTCCGACCGCAATGGGGCGACCCCGTCGACCATCTAATTCGCTTCTCTGATAACCGATATCTATTAGATCAGGTTCAGTGCACGCAAACGGCGACATCGTCGTTTCTCCGTATGTCCCGTTAGTGGTTGGCAACATCAGAAACCACCCTCTTGAGGATTACTGGAACAACGGACTTAGCTCAATTTGGTCCACAAAACTGGTTCAAGACCTCTGTAACCACATGTGGACCATTGACGACATGGAGCGTATGTCCGACACAATTTGCGATATAGATATGGGAGGTGATCTACACGTTGACCTGATTGATGATACCGCGGATGAACTGTTGAACTCATCGTTGAAGGAGATGTTGGGTTAAATGTACGAGAAGCCCGTAGTAGACAACATGAATCCGACCAGAGCATCGACTCTTGGAACGGAAACTTGGTTCGACATGTATTACATCGTGTGGGGAGCAAATGTGGCGGTCGGAGTCACCGCAGTTGGAGCCTATGAACTGGTCCTCATCACTTTTGCCGCAGCACTTCCCCTCAGCGAGCAAGGTGGCCAAGACGAGCAATGAGTCCTGAAGCGCTAAGATCATCCATTGGCGGCATGGTAGGAGGAATCTGCTTTCTCGTTGTCGGGGTGTTAATGGTAAAGACCGGCAATCCCGGCCTGATTCACAGTTACCATATCGCTCATATTCCAAGCGAGAAGATTCCTCTTGTTGCCAGATTGGTCGGACTCGGAATAGCGTTGACGGGAGCCGGTCTCGTTCTCGCGGGCATCATTGCCTTTGCGTCCCAAATCCCATTATCGGCATCGGCGGCTTTCATTCTGCCGCTCATCATAATCTTTGCCGGTCTTGGCGTCTCCTTGCTAACGATCGTAGTGTTCACATTTCGACCATGGTCATAATGGATTTCCTATTGCATGAAACTTCAGGCGCATGCCCAACAAACAATGAAAAAATTTACAGCTTTAGTCGGACGGCTGTTTTATTTTTCAGCCGTCCGACTGCCGTGCGCGGCCTATTGATCGAACATAAAATTCCCGTTTCTATGAGGATCCAGCTCGCAAAGACTCTCTATGGAAGCGCTCGTGCCGATTAGTCGCCGCTTCGTTTCCACCGAACCGCGGTGTAAGGTGTCATCAGTTGGTATTTCATACCTGATAGATTGGGGCCATTCTTGATTCGGTACGTCTTATCGAAGTTTAGTAAAACAAAGGGTGCTTTCACGTTCATTGCCATCACGACGATTGGAATCGCCCTTTCCTATGCCGCACCATATGTGAACGGAAAGTTCTTAGATTTCCTTCTTGCCAATCGCAGCGAGAAGGATGCTGTGCTTTTTGCGCTCCTCGTAGCTTCAATAGGGGTCTTTTCTGCCTTATTTTCATATTTTGCAGGAACGTTATCTATCCGTATATCCACAAAGCTTTCTTTTGACCTACTCAGGGAAACCGTCTTGCGCTTTGAGCGAGTTAATTTTCTGACGAACCGAACAACCGACTCAGCCTATACGACGCAAAGGATTTTCACTGACTCAGGTGTTGTTTCTTCTTTCGTTCTAACAAACTTTATCAGCGCTCCCCTGTCTGTTGTCGCCATTCCTTTCGTGTTGCTCGTCATATGGTCGGTTGATCCACTCCTCGCACTATTCTCCATCCTCCTTCTTGTGGCATATCTCTTCGTTATTACCGGATTGCGAAAGCTTCTATATAAAGTCATGTACGAGAAGAAGGAGGCAGATAGCGCTTTCTATGCCGTAATAGCATCGCAGTTGAATCAGATTCTCAACATTCAGTTAACGTCTTCATACAATAAAAGCGAGCTAGCACTTGACACCGGATTTGAAAAGTATTTTCCAAAGGTCTTGCACTCGGGAAAGCTCTCATTCTCACTAACATCGATTGACAGCCTTTTTGCTGCCGTGTTTCAAGCGATAATACTCATCGTATCCGGAGTGCGAATCATCAATGGAACCATGACGATAGGCGAATACACCATCGTCGGTGCATATTTTGCCGTCCTATTTAAAACCTTGAAAAACACGATGAACCTGTTCAAGTCCTATCAGGATGCCAAGCTTCGTGGGACAGGATGAGCGCCATGGGAAAGGTGGGACCGGAACCAGAGCAAGATCAGACAGGTTTAGTCAAGATTGACACAATAAATCGCATTTCTGTTTCCAAGTTGGATTTTACGGTACCCCTTCCAGACGGATCTCCCCGAAAGGTTCTTGACGGATTTTCCTTCGATTTCTCCGGCCCTGGAACATACTGCATAACCGGAGAAAATGGAAGAGGAAAAACGTCGCTCCTTTACCTGCTCCTTGGGCTGTATCCATCGGCAGGCAAAGTAACATACAACGACATGCCGATTGAAAAATGCAATTTGGATTACATACGTTCAGACACGATATCGTGCTGCCCCCAACCGTGCTTCGCTCCAGATGAGACGGTTCGGGACCTGTTGGATTATTTCAACACCCCATTTTTTACAAAGCACCAGCATATGAATGAGCTACCGTCGTTGACAACCAGCATAGAGGGCTTGCTTGAGAAACGTTGTCCTGAACTTTCGGGTGGTGAGCTGCGCCGTGTATACTTGTGTCGGCAATTTCCCGTAATCCATCAGTCTTGGTGCTCGATGAGCCTACAACTGGATTGGATGAAACAAGCCGAGCCGAACTCGCTTCGTATGTCAGAAACAACAAATTGAAACAGCTCATTATCATTGTTTCACATGATAATGAGCTGGCAAATGCAGCGGAAACGATCGTCAGTCTAGATAACGCGTCACACCGTTGCGCAAATCGATAGGACCGCATCGAGTCGCAGCAATTGCAGAAGGCTAAGCTATAATGATTGCCCTTTACCCATGCGTATCTCAAGGCCTTCGATGATGATCCTTGATACCGTGGTGTTGTGTTCCGCCGCGTAGGTGCTCATCTCTTGCTTCTGCTCTTCCGTAACCCAAAAGGTGATGCACTCCCCTTTCTTGCGACTTGTCGAATCCCCTTTGTTTCGTGTGTCTTGATTACCCATGAGGTCATGCTCGCCTCTCCAACGGGCATGACGCGGCGAGTTGCTTCTTAATTGCCACCGTAAATCTACTTATCCTCCTCGATGCCCTCCTTCACCTGTTTGAGTAATTGTCCTCTTTGACACCGGCGATATTGCGCTTACACACCGTCCGCTCACATCCCGAATATTGCCGTTCGGCACCGCCGATATTCCCGTCGGCACCGTCCCCCTGGTACGTTCCGGCTGTCCATGCAGCCGAGACCAAGGAGGTACAGCATGGCGAGAAGGATAAGGGCCAGGGAGGCCCTCAGGCTCCGTGCGTCCGGCCTGTCGCAGAACGCGATAGCCCGCGCGGCGCATTGATTGGAAGGCTGTATGGACGTCAGGCTGCTTGGAAAGAAAAACGAGGGCGAGGGCCTTGGGGTCGCTGTTCTCGTTGATTCGGCTTTTGCAGAGTTAAAAGACAAGAGCGATGAGCAGTTGGCGGAGGCCCAGAGATTTTTGATTGACTTTATGAAAAAAGTTGCTCGGCTAAAGGGAGTGAGAATTGATCGGCCCCATTTCCTCCGCTCGGAGCTGAGGAGGAAGGGTGTCCATAAAGATGTCGTCGAGTTTGCCGTGGAAACGACCCCCGTTACCGCCGGAATCGATGTGGGCTGATCGATAGAATTGCTAGAGAAGTAATTGATTATGAGGCAAAGAAGTCAACCGCCTTTTCCTTTGCAGCGGGTCTTCCCGGAGGTGTCGCGATGGTGGGCACCATTCCTGCCGATATTACGTAATACTACGTGCACGCATTCAGGATTATGCAGAAACTGGCATACCTGTATGGCTGGCAGACCTTTTTTGAAGAATGTGACGACGTTGATGACGAGACTCTCTACGAAATGGCAGTGTTGCTCGGTGTGATGATGGGTGTAGGCAGCGCGAATTCGATGCTAACCGTAATCGCCAAAAACGCCCAAGAGGCGGTCGCGAAAAAGGTCGCTCGCCAGTCGCTAACCAAGACCAGTTGGTATCCGATCCTGAAGAAGCTCTTGAGCTTCATGGGTATCAAGATAACAAAGCAGACGGTGGGGAATGCCGCTGGCAAGGTTGTTGTGGCGTCGGTGGCGTAATCTCTGGTGCTATCACCTTTATGGGTCTTTCAAAGGGGTCGGCGCGCTTGTGTAGGCAGCTTAAGTGCTTGCCGCAGGCAAACGAGCGGATTCCTGGCACTGGGTACTATGAAAAGGATGAGGCCGCGGTTGCCAAGAAGAGGATTGACGTAGCGGAACCCCTCTTTATCGAAAAGTTCGGATTTACTCCCATATTCTACGGCTCTATTGTTGAATATGCTGACCGGCTGGAGGAGTCACTGGCGACTGGAGAAGCGAAGCTGGATGCATATAATCCGGACGTTCTTCTCTGATACTCAGCGGAATTAGGCTATGCGTAACAGGATTGTTGTTCGATCTAATGTGAACGTTGGATGATGCTAACTATTTATGGAAAACAGTTAAAAAAGGTTTTTCACCCCTTTTTCACTCCTCGGAGAAGGAGGAAAGAGACGCGAAAACAAAAAGCTCAGAAAGCAATTACGCTTCTGAGCTGCACTAATGCAATGGAGCCAGCGACCGGGCTCGAACCGGTGACCCCCGCTTTACGAGAGCGGTGCTCTACCAACTGAGCTACGCTGGCGGCCATGTGATGACACAACTGAGGCGTCAACGGCTGTCTATGATACGGGACATCGCAAATCCGCGCAAGTGTTCTGATGACTTTTCTCACGTTAAATGCACTAATATTGGAGACGTGATGTCTCGCTCTTACGGGTCTCAAACAGAATGGGGCAGCATGGCTCAACCCAAGATCCTACTCACGCGTATCGATGACCGTTTCATTTATGGTCAAGACGTTGAGCTGTGGAACGAAGCCGTGGGTTCCAACCTTGTCTTAATCGTCAACGATGAGATCGCGGCGGACGCTCGCAAGTGGGCCCCTATGAGGGTGGCGACGCCAGAAGGCGTTTGGACGCGCTTTTTCTCGGTGCAAAGGACCATCGACGTCATTCATACCGCAACGCCTCGCCAATTGATTCTGATCATGGTGGCCTCACCCTCCGATGCGCTCGCGCTGGTTAAGGGCGGTGTGCCGATCACCAAGATCAGCATTGGTCATATGCAGGCAGGGAGGGCAAGCGTCCCGCAACGCCCGCAGTTGCCGTAGACGACACAGACGTCGCTGTTCTCAGAGAGCTGCAAAAGCTCGGCATAGAACTAGAAATCCGCTATCTCCCAGTTCCGCCCCCGACCCCATCGGCAATCTGTTCAACTGATCCCTTGGGGACGGAGGAAAACGGATCATTTTGCCTTCGTAGGGGATCTGTGTGGCGCTGTCCGCCAAAACTATGCCGGTTTACTACGATGAATTGCTCATCGCCGAGCATGTCAAATTTGCAGAGAATAAAACCGCAGGTAGACGAGTTGCTAATTTTTTATAAACCAGCGCGTGGTCGGACATAGTGGGTTCATCGTAGTAATTCGGCATAGTTTTGTTATGTCACCAATTCGGTGGCATCGAAAAGAAGGATTTAGGCATGAAGCAGCGCCCGTTGGCGGTGGTGCCGGCGGGCGTTGCTGTGCGAGATGTCGCGTTGTGGGCCTAGTGCCTCATAAAGTGGTATTCGATCATATTGCTGTAGGGGTGACCCGGACCCACAATGCTGCGGGAACAGCGGCTGGTGCGGCGTGTCGGGGTACATCTCGGCCTCGAGGGCAAAGCCGGCGCCCCAGCCATAGTTGGCATCGTCCTTGGCGTGCTCGTCGCCCAGCCAGTTGCCGGTGTAGAGCTGCACGCCCGGGGCGGTGGTGTAGTAGTCCAGCTCACGACCGGTCCACATCTCCTCGACATGTAGGGCGCGACGCAGGTTGCGGCCGTACTGATAGCCATCGATGCACAGGCAGTGATCGTAGCCACGGACCTGCTTGATCTGCGGGTCGTCGGCCTCCATGCCGGGTGCGACGGGGCGAAGCTCGCGAAAGTCAAACGGCGTGCCCTCGACGGGAGCGATCTCGCCGGTAGGAATGTTCTGGTCGTCGATGGGCAGGTAGTGGGCAGCGTTGGCGATAAAGAAGTGCTCACAGTCCATGCCGGCGTTATGGCCTGCAAGGTTAAAGTACGTGTGGTTGGTCATGGACACGTAGGTGGCGCGGTCGCTCTCGCAGCCATACTCGATGCGAAAGACGCCGGTGCGTGTAACGGTAAACACGGCCGTAAAGGTGCGGTTGCCGGGCAGGCCCAGCTCGCCATCCTCAAGCGAGGTGGTCATGCGCACGGCATTGTGGACCTCGTCGAGCTCAACATCCCACACGCGTTTATGCAGACCGTGCTCAAGATCGCTGTGCAGGTTGTTGACGCCTTCGTTGGCCGGCATATGCCAGTCCGTGCCGTCGATGGTGATCGTGGCGCCCGCGGTGCGGTTTGCCACGGGGCCGATGGTCGCGCCAAAGCAGGCGGGGTTGTCAAAGTAATCCTCGAGCTTATCGAAGCCCAGCACCACATCGCGCACGTTGCCGGGAATGTCGGGCACATCGATACCCAGCACGGTGGCGCCATAGTCCATAATGCGAACGCAGATCTCGGGACCGTTGAGGGTGTAACGATGAACGGGGGTACCGCACGGCGCGGTGCCGAAAAGCTCGGAAGTGATCATTTGGTTCCTAACATCGAGGTATTTCCGACAAACTGTAGCGCGAACAGGTGGGATTATCACTACACCCCACTAAAGCAGGGGGTATTTTTCTCAAAAAAGTGATGATTGGAGCTGTGCTGGCGTTGATTTTTGACGCGCACGAGTCTGATACAATTTGTTCGTTACTGTTTGAATGATATGTGCGCAAAGAACGGCGAGGATTCATCGTGATTAAGGCGGAGCGACAGGATAAGGTTCGTCAGCTGCTCGAGGAACAGGGCACGGTCTCGGTCAAGGAGATCTCGGACGCACTGGGCGTCTCGGATATGACGATCCGCCGCGATCTTGAGGAGCTTGCGAGCTAGGTGAGATTGAGCGCGTGCACGGTGGAGCCCGTAGCGCGCAGGGCCGTCCACATGCTATGTTGCGCCATGAGTATTCGCACAGCGAAAAGCGCACTAAGCATGCCGAGGAAAAGCTGCAGATTGCGCGCCGTGCTGTGGAGCTTATCGAGGAGGGCTCGACCATCTTTTTGGGTACGGGCACTACGGTGGAAAAGATGGCCTCGATGCTGCCGGCGTGTCGCCTGCGCATTGTGACCAACTCGCTTTCGGTGTTTAACCTGCTCGAGGCGCGCGAGGACTGCGACCTGTGCCTCGTGGGCGGTATGTACCGTCGCCGCACCGCCGCTTTTGTGGGACCAACGGCCGAGGATACCCTGCGTGCGTTGGGCATCGACGCGGCGTTTATCGGCGCCAACGGCATTCTGGATGGCGACGTATCTACGTCCAACATGGACGAGGGCCGTATCCAGCAGCTCGCCTTTAGCAAGGCCGACTCACGCTATCTGATCGCCGATTCCAGCAAGATCGGCAAGCGCGACTTCTACACCTTCTGTCGCTTGGACAGCCTGGATGCCGTGGTGTGCGAACCGGGTATCGCCGCCGAGAATCGTGCCGCCATCGAGGAACACACGCAGGTCATCTGCTAGCTAACGCTATGGGATTGCCAACAGGCGATGCGGGAGGACTTTTACCTCCTGTCATTGTGGGGAATCAACGCGTGAGCGCTACGCGATATGACGCGTAAATGAGGACTCCACTATCAAATTGTCTCAACCTGTGACAGGTAGGGGTGAAATCACCAACCAGATGTTACAGATTGGGGGATTGTCCTGTGCATTTGTCTCAATCTGTAACAGCTAGGACCCAAAAACTCGACTAGATGTTACAGATCGAGATTTTGTCTACCCAGCCATCATCTTTGTCTCGATCTGTAACAGTTAGACGGCTAAAAGCGAGTCAGATGTTACAGATCTAGATATTTCGAACCGGGTGCCCCCGTTCATCTCAATCTGTAACAATTGGGGCCGAAAATCCCTGCTAGATGTTACAAATCGAGACAAACGGCCTGCTCGGGTCGAGCCAAAACAAAAAAGGCCGCATGCGAACCCGTGGAGGGATTCGCATGCGGCCGACAGGGGGTATGCGGCTTGAATTAGGCCATGAGCAGGCCGGTCTCCGCGACGTTCTTGTACCAGTACGCGCTCGCCTTGGGATAGCGCTTCTGGGTCTCGAAGTCGATGTAGAACAGGCCGTAGCGCTTGTTGTAGCCGTTGGTCCAGGAGAACTGGTCCTGCAGCGACCACACAAAGTAACCGTCGACGTTTACGCCGCCGTCGATTGCCTTGAGGATCCATGCGAGATGCTGGCGCATGTAGTCGATGCGAGGGGCGTCGTCGATAAAGCCGTCCTCGAAGTCGTCCTTATAGCCCATGCCGTTCTCGGTGATGTAGATCTTCTTGTAGTTGGGGTAATCGTTCTTAATGCGGAGCAGCAGGTCGTAGAGGCCTCGGGATAGATGATCCAGTCCCAATCGGTGGTGGGTACGCCTTCGCGCACGCATGACTCGCCCACGCCCTTGAGGAACCAGCGCGAGGAGCCCTTGTCGCCGGTGCCATTGTGGTTGATGTCGTTTTCGCCCTCGGCGGCACGCAGGAACTGACACTTGTAGGTGTTGACGCCCAGGCAATCGTTGTAGGGGAGCGCGGCGGTCAGCGCGGCGATGTCCTCGTCGCGGACGTCGAGCTCGCCGCCGGCGATATGGGCCAGCTTGGTCGCGGCCTCCATGGTGTCGGCTGCATAGTGGCCGCGGAAGGTGGCGTCGAGTACCCAGCGGTTGTTGATGACATCGGCCATGCGAGCTGCCTCGCAGTCGGCGGCGTTGTTGGGGTCGAGGGGATACTTGGGCTCCAGGTTCTGGACAATGCCGATCTCGCCCTCAAAGCCGCCCTCATGGAAGGCGACGACAGCCTTGGCATGGGCCACCATCATGTTGTGCATGAGCTGGAAGGCCTTGTCCAGGCGGTATTTCTCGCCGTGCGGCCAGTTGCCGACGATAAAGCTGCCCTCGGCGGTTGCGGGAATCTCGTTAAAGGTAAACCAGTGCTTGACCTCGGTGAACTCGGCAAAGCAGAACTTGGCGTACTCGACAAAGGCGTCGATCGTCGTGCGCGTCAGGAATCCCTCGCCGCCGTTCTGGTAAAAGGCCTCGGGTGTATCGAAGTGATCGAGCGTGACATAGGGGATAACGCCGGCATTGTTGCAGGTGGCGAAAAGCTCGTGATAGAAAGCGACGCCCTCGGGGTTAATCTCGCCGGTGCCACTGGGGAAGATACGGCTCCAAGCTATGGAGACACGGATGCCGTTGATGCCGAAGCGCTGGCACAGGTCGATATCGACCGGATATTTGTTGTAGAAGTCGCTTGCAGGGTCGGGGGAGAAGCGACCCTGAGCAGCCAGGAAATCGTCCCAGGGCACTTTGCCCTTGCCGTGCGTGCGGGTCTCGCCCTCAACCTGATAAGCGGCGGTGGCGCCGCCAAACACAAAGCCGTCGGGGAACTGCATGGGGTTGGTCATGAGTCATCCTTTCTGTGGGATACGAATAGGGAGAGGTGCCCGAACTGGGGATCCGGGCACCAACAGAGGGAGGAACTAGTCGAGGTTCTCGCGGAGCCACTTGATGGCGCCAGCGGGGTCGCGGGTAAGGTCGATATATTCCTTACCGCGGGGAGCGAGCAGCTTAATGCCCAGGCGATCGGTGTCGGCCTTCATGTCGTTGTAGTAGCTACGAACCTGCGGGGCGAGCACGATGACGTCGTACTGGTCCATGATGGCAGTGTGCTGGCCATAGGCGCCTGCAGAGGAAGCGATGTTCTCTCCGGTCTGCGCGGCACCTTCCTTGATGGCATTGGCAAGCATGGCAGAGGTGCCGGCGCGGCGCACAGGACGAGGACCTTCAGCCATCGACCATCCTTCTTGGCGGATGC
>ENA-OQMZ01000860-OQMZ01000860.1-human-gut-metagenome-genome-assembly--contig:-NODE-860-length-12113-cov-1.822460_pt1 | contig 12113 bp, 20 predicted proteins | sample MGYA00242621_ERZ504862 | MGnify/ENA primary metagenome ERZ504862 (study PRJEB26092, sample SAMD00036393) | human gut metagenome | host: Homo sapiens | study: EMG produced TPA metagenomics assembly of... | reverse complement strand
GAGGAGTATCAGGAGTACAAGGAGCTGGTAAAGGTTCTTTATAAGGAAATTCCGATCCTGACTGCACAGATTCGTGCGGTATACCGGGAGCTGGATAAGAAATTCCATTTGAGGGGAGCGCAGGTTCCCATTAACCTTCGGGGTTGAAAAGAACTTCTTGGTTCTTATACCCGGGGAAGAACAGGGGGAAAGGAGCATTTTCATTTTTCCCTGCTGTTTATCGGCTACGCGGTAAAAAATCCTCTGAAAAAAGAAGACCGACTGGATCTTTAACAAACATGAATATGCTCACTATATGCAGTATAATTTTCACATTCCCTCAGAGTATCAGTGGCAGCACGGAACCCACGGAAGTGCCTGGAAATACTGCTGTTCCTTGACTGGTGCGGCACCAACGCCATATTATAAGGCAGGGGAAGCTCTGATGAAACACAACTATGAGAAAAAACTCCGAAGCCCGATCCATGACCGTACTGTAACGGTGCGGGATACTTACAGAAGAGAGCAGCAGCACAGGAATACTCAGAACAGTATTGTACGCTATGAGATCGGAGAGGATGTCAGTCATCCGAAATTCGGAACCGGAAATATTGAGCATGTAGAGCAGCTTCCGGGTTCTGTAAGGCTTCACATCCGTTTTGGAGAAGAGCTGAAAGTGATCGATCAGAAATGGCTTCTTCGGACAAAATATAAAAAGATCTGAATATAGTTTTATAAAAAATAGACATCATCCTGGATATCAAAATAGATATCATATGGAGATGTTTATTTTTTTATATCATTGATACAGTATAAAAAATTCTCCGGTACAGAAAATCTGTGTTCCGGAGAATTTTAAGTCAGGCGGATATTTGCGATCCGCATTTAGCCAGTTGCCTGATTCGGTTAAAATCAGCTTATATTACTCAGAAACCTTCACAAACTGGCTGTTATAAAGCTTCTGATAGAATCCGCCTTTTGCCATAAGCTCTTCATGGTTTCCCTGCTCGATGATGCTTCCGTCTTTCATGACAAGAATCTCATCTGCATTGCGGATGGTAGAAAGACGGTGTGCAACGATAAAGCTTGTTCGCCCCTGCATCATCGGTCAAATGCCTCCTGGATCAGCATTTCTGTTCGGGTATCAATACTGGAGGTTGCCTCGTCAAGGATCAGCATTGGCGGCAGACACAGCATGACACGGGTGATGCAGAGAAGCTGCTTTTGTCCCTGGCTTAAACTGTCTTCATAAAGAATGGTATCCAGGCCATTTGGAAGACGGCGGATAAATTCCCAGCTGTGGACATTTTAGCTGCCTGGATCACTTCCTCATCGGATGCATCCGGCTTTCCGATGCAGATGTTATCACGGACAGTTCCATGCTTGATCCAGGTATCCTGGAGAACCATGCCATAGCTTCCGCGGAGGGCATGTCTGGAAACATCGGTGATAGGGGTTCCGTCCACGGAAATACTTCCACCGGTCACGTCATAGAACCGCATCAGCAGGTTGATAAAAGTTGTCTTGCCACAACCGGTAGGGCCTACGATGGCAATACGTCTGCCTGGTTCTGTATGAAGATTAAAGTTTTTAATGAGAGGTTTGTCCGCTTCGTAGCGGAAGGAAACATTCCGGATATCCACTGCACCTTTTACATCGACAAGAGTTCCGGACGGATCCGGGCTTTCCGGCTCTTCCTCCAGAAGATCAAAGATTCTGGTAGCGCAGGCCAGAGCGTTCTGAAGCTCTGTGATCACGGAGCTGATATCGTTGAAGGGCTTCATATACTGGTTTGCATAAGCCAGCAGTACGGAAAGTCCACCGACAGTCAGATGACCGCCCGGGATCAGAAAGGCACCTGCAAGAGCTACACCTGCGTAAATGATGTTGTTGACACATCGTGTGGACGGGTTGGTGAGGCTGCTGTAAAAAACAGCCTTCTGGCTGGCATCACGGAGTTTTTCATTGATCGCAGCAAAACGTTCGGAAGAACGATTTTCGTAACCAAAGGCCTGAACCACTTTCTGATTTCCGATCATTTCCTCGATCAGTGCAGTCTGACGTCCACGGGCATCACTCTGCGCACGGAACATCTGGAAGGAATGGGAGGAGATGAATTTCGCCACAAAAAAGCTTACAAGGTGTCAGGACAATGATCATCAGAGTGATCCACACATTTTTGGAGAACATGAAGAGCAGGGTTCCGATGATGGTGATGATACCGGAAAACAGCTGTGTAAATCCAAGGAGCATACCATCGGAAAGAATATCCGTATCTGCGATGACACGGCTGATGATATCACCGGTGCTGTGTCCGTCCAGGTAGGACAGAGGAAGCTTCTGGATATGGCGGATGGATCTTGCACGGATATCCTGTACTGTGCGGTAGGTCATACGGTTGTTGATGACACTCATGATCCAGGTGGCAATGCCGGAAAATACGATCATGACAAGAATACGGGAAAGATAGAATCCCATTCTTGTAAAATCAACTTCGTGGGCAGCAACGACCTCATCAATGGCATAACCAAAAAGTACGGGAACATACAGCTGCAAAATTACAGTGACTGCTGCCAGGATCACACTTAATACGAGAAGAAAACGGTATTTTCCAATGAAACGTAGTACCTTGAAAAAGGTTGCCATGCTGTTTTTGCTTTTGGCGGTTGTATCTGTTTTACTCATGCCAGGACCTCCTTTCCAGTCGCTTTTTCATATTTGGTACGCTCTTCCGGGAACTGTGAGAAAAAGATCTCACGGTAGGTTTTACAAGTAGAGATCAGCTCCTGATGGGTTCCTTTTCCGGAAAGCTGACCGTCATCCAGTACCAGGATCAGATCGGCCTGGCGGATGCTGGCGGCTCTCTGGGATACCAGGAAGGTGGTTGTTTTTCCACCAAGCTGGTGAAGGGATTTCCGAAGTGCCGCATCTGTGGCAAAATCAAGAGCACTGGCACTGTCATCCAGGATCAGGATCTCTGGTTTTTTCACAAGAGCGCGGGCAATGGTAAGTCTCTGACGTTGGCCACCGGAAAGATTCCGGCCGTTCTGTTCCAGACGGAAATCCAGCTGACCGTCCTTTTTCTCTACGATTTCACGAGCCTGAGCAGTGGTAAGTGCTTCCCACATTTCTTCGTCTGTGGCATCTTCCCGTCCCCAGCTTAAGTTATCGCGGATGGTTCCCTGGAAAAGTGCTGCTTTTTGAGGAACTACGCCGATTTTTCCCTGAGTTTCTGCCTGGAATAGGTCTGTACATTCTGACCGTCGAGGTAATGACTCCGGAGGTTGCGTCGTAGAAACGGGCGATCAGATCCACAAGAGTGGATTTACCGCTTCCGGTACCGCCGATGATTCCGATCGTAGAGCCTTTTTTTGCGGAAAAAGTGATATCAGAAAGGCTAGGTGCGCCGGTTCCTGCATAGGAGAAACTTACATGGTCAAAAGCGACTGCATAGTCACTGCTTTCCACAGTCGGTAAGGAAGCTTTGTCCGGGTAAGTCATGGTGGAATCGACTTTCAGGATTCCGGCAACGCGATCCGCACAGGCCATGGATTTGTTCAGGGTGATGATCAGGGACGCAAGCTTGATCAGTTCTACGATCATCTGTGCCATATAGTTGTAAAGAGCAACTATTTCACCCTGCTGCATGTTTCCGAGGTTTACCTGTACACCTGCAGTCCGGATCAGGATTACTGTTGCGATATTGATCAGTACATAAGTTGCAGGATTTAAAAAGTGCAGAGATTTTTCCGACAAATTCGTTCAGTCTGGTAAGTGCAAGATTGATTTCGTCAAACTCCGCAACGGCATCAGCTTCACGGCAAAATGCACGGATCACACGGACACCGGTCAGGTTTTCTCTGGTAAGACGGGTGACGGAATCCAGACGTCCCTGTACTTTTTTGAAAAGCGGGATACTTAAAAACATGATCACAAAGACAACCAGGAACAGTACCGGAATGGCAACTGCGAAGATCAGTGCACAGCGCACATTGATGGTAAAAGCCATTACCATAGAGCCTAGAACAATAAACGGGCTTCGAAGAAGAAGACGGAGTCCCATGTTTACTCCGTTCTGTACCTGATTGACATCGTCTGTAAGACGGGTGATCAGCGTGTCAGTGCCAAGGGTGTCCAGCTCCGTATAGGAAAGCTTCTGGATATGGTCAAATACAGCCTGACGCACTTCTGTGGCAAAGCCTACGCTGGCTTTTGCAGCAAAAAACTGTGCAGTAATGCTGACTGCAAGTCCTGCAGCAGCCATCAGTATCAGAATAAAAAACTTCTGAACGATATAGCCGTGGTCATTATTTGCAATTCCCACATCGATGATCTGGGCGATGACGACAGGCACCAGCAGATCAAATACAACTTCCAGAAACTTGAAAAAAGGAGCCAGAACGCTTTCTTTTTTGTAATTTCGAAGATATTTTGCAAGTGTTCGCATTTCTTTTTTCTTCCTCCGTTTCCTTATTTTTTCTATAATAAACCTCTGTTATTATACTCCTATGGAGATAATACGTATAATATTGTTTTTAATGTATGATAATATAATTTTGCTATTGCCTGGGACGGAAATCTGTGGGATGATAGAAGTATGGTTTTTCGTATAATTGTGTGGGAAAGATATTCATAGTATTTACAAAGCATTGCAGATATAGTATTTATTAACCGAATTAAGAAAGTACTCTGTGGGACAGCGAAAAGCAATAAGCAGTAGATGGGTTTTGCCTGTGTTATATATCAGATAAAGAAAGAAGGATTTATATATGGAAATCAGACAGCTGGAATATTTTCATGAGATCGCAGCAACAGGAAGCATCAATGAAGCCGCAAGGAGACTGAACATGTCCCAGCCGCCGCTGAGCTATCAGATCAAGCAGCTGGAAGCAGAGCTGAAGGTGAAGCTTTTTGAGCGGACCAGGGCAGGCGTGACACTGACAGAAGCCGGAAAGCTTCTTTATGACAGGACAGAGAACATTTTGAGCTACGTTCGTTCCACAGAACTGGAAGTATCCAAAGCAGGGAAAAAACAGGTTTTACGTATCGGGATCACGCCAACCACAGTGACCACCATTATGCCTTATATTTCCAGATTTTCCAGGGAAAATTGTGATGTAAACTTTGAGGTAAGGGATGCGATCACCTTTACACTTCTGAATTATCTGATGGATGGGATCATTGATGTTTCGGTAGTGCGTACACCTATCAAGCTGGAAGGTTTAAATTATCTGGAACTGGATGAGGAACCCATGATCGCGGTCCTTCCTCCGGAGATCCCGGAAAATGAGACAAAAAAAGAGGGCATCAGCCTTAAAGAGCTGACTGGATGCCCTCTCATTATTTACCGGCGGTACGAAGAATTTCTGATGAAAGCCTTTGGAGAAAAAATCTCCAGCCGGATATTTTCTGTGTCTGCGATGATCCAGAGACGCCATGCTCTGGGTGCAGGAAGGTCTTGCAACCGCCGTTTTTCCAAGATCCATGGAGGATCTCTGTACAGATCTTCCGATCCGGATCATTGAAGAAGAGAAGCTGAAGACCAGGATCCTTCTTGCCTGGAAAAAGGATCGCAGGCCTTCTGCCGTGATGCAGGATTTTATCAATATCTGTGAGAAATATGCAGGAAACCCTGCAATCTGATCATGGACTGGAAAGGGGATGTATGCAGAAATCAGTCTTTGAGATGATCTTCCTTCCAGTGCTTCCATTTCTGAACAGCTTCCGGATTCTGCTTTTCCAGCCGTTCTTCCAGCTTTTTCCGGCGCTGTTCCAGTCGTTCCAGGACTTCCGGATGCTCGGCAAGGATTTTTTCTTTCAGCTTGCCACGGCGCTTTCTAGAAGATGAAGGATCAGTTTCCGGTCGGAAGTTAATTCTTCAGGCAGCTCATCCATATGTAATTCAATTCTTCGAAGCAGTTCATCCTCATCCAGAACACCCAGCCCATGCCAGTTATCCAGAAGCTCTTCCAGACCTTCTTCGGAGAGACGTTGGATATCCGGGATCTGATGCAGCTGTTCAATAATGTGATGGACAGATTCTTCGATCTCTTTTACTGCATCATCACCAAAAGCCCAGGCGAACTCTTCCAGGGTATTTTCTTCCTCTGCCGGAAGAAAAGCGATACTGCGGCGCAGAAGCTTTGTCTCGTCTTCCTTTGGAACATCCAGTTCATAAGGGCTTCGATCCCTGCGTCATGCAGAGCAGCAAGAATGGTACGGCGGACCATACCGTCCTTGATCATATGACCGATGCCGAACTGACGCAGCTGGTCATTGATCTGGGTGGAATGCTCTGTGAGGTAAAAACGGATCCCACGTTTTTTCAGGCTTGCGGAGATGGCATCCAGACGGTCTGCTGCTGTGACATCAATGCTGTTGATAGCACTGGCATCTACGATCACTACCCTGGTGTCTTTTCGGATGCTGTTCTCAATATCTTCCTGAAAAATCTTTATATTTGCAAAAACAGGTTTTCACTGAAACGGTAGATCACAACGCCTTAATAGGTAGGCGAAACGGTTTTGGACAGATCAAAATAAGCATCTCTTCCAGGATCATACCACGGAAGGAGCGCGGCGGGTTGGTGGCTTCAGGATCACAGCTACGAAAGAGAGCAGGATACCAATGATAACCCCATAAATGGTTCCAAGACAGAGCACACTGAAACCGGCAGCATGAAGATGTAGAATTCTGTACGGCTTACTTTGAAAAGACGTACAGCCAGATGGGTTTCCACCACATCCATCAGAGCAGAGATCACAATGGCTGTCAGTACAGGAACTGGAAGATATCCGATAAAACCGGTGCCGAAAAGAAGGATCAGAGCCATGGTGATCCCGGCAGTGATGGAAACCGCCTGAGATTTTCCACCGTACTGTTCATTGAGGGAGGTGCGGGAGATACTGCCGTTTACTGGGCAGCAGCCTACTGCGGCGGCAACAATATTTCCGGCGGCACAGGCCAGGATTTCCTGACGGTCGTTCAGCTTATAATCATTGCGGAACGCAAAGGTATTCTCTGCAAGAAGAGTTTCTGCCATAATGACAATAGCAACCATAAGACCGCGGCCTGCCGCCTGGGTCAGATCAACATTTCCGAAATCCGGGATCACCAGGGAGGGAAGCCCACGTTCTACAGACTGCAGGAGGACTACGCCTTTTTCGTCTACATGAAAAACAACGGTGGAAAGAACACCCAGAGCCATAATAACGATAGCCATGGGGAATTTCGGCGCCAGCTTTTTAAATGTGCGGATCAGCACCAGAGCACCAAGCCCCATGAAGAGGGAAAGCCAGCTGATATTTTTGGCAGCAGCGAAGATATGTTCTGCCAGTTCCAGGAGCTCTCCGGATCCTGCAGGACTTCCCATAAGTTTCGGGATCTGCATCAGGATGATGGTAACTGCGATACCGCTGATAAAACCGCCCATAACAGGTGTGGAGATAAAGTCCACGATCTTATCTGCGTGAAGCAGAAAGAAGATAAACAGCCACAGACCTGCAAAAAGTGCGATGGCAGGAACATAATCCATGGCAGCTTCTGACTCTGCAGCAATGCCAAGAGTAGACAGTGCACCACCTACAATGGCAGCAGGTGCCGCATCAACTCCGAAGATAAACTGTCTTGAAGTGGAAAATAGAGCAAACAAAAGGATTGGCAGAACAGAACCGTATAGTCCGTATACCGCCGGGATCCCGGAAATCTGGGCATATCCCATGGAGATAGGGATGGAAACAGCTGCTATGATGATGCCGGAGAAAATATCTTTGGGAAGGTATTCCTTCCGATATCCTCGCAGCGTGGAAAACAGGGAAAGCTTCATATAGTCACATCCTTTTCTGAAAAATATTTTCTATTATATACCAAAGAGAGCCTGTAGGAAAGAAGCAAAGCAAAGGTTCCGGGTGAAAAATCGTGGACAAAGAATAACTGCCATATTATAATAAATGCGAAATTGCAGTAACCGTAAGAGAATACATACTGCAAAGCTGAGAAATCATCAATCATCAGGAAAGGTTAAGATATAAATGAAAAAAGCGATCATAGCAATGAGCGGCGGTGTAGACAGCTCCGTGGCAGCTCTTTTGACAAGGAATCCGGTGACGAGTGCATCGGCGCTACCATGAAACTTACAACAACGAAGATATCGGTGTCCACAGGGAAAAGACCTGCTGTTCCCTAGACGATGTTGAGGATGCCAGAAGCGTAGCCTATCAGATGGATATGCCTTACTACGTGTTTAATTTTACCGCAGATTTCCATACAGAGGTTATGGACAGGTTTGTAGATGCCTACGAAAATGGCTGCACCCCTAATCCATGTATCGACTGTAACCGATATCTGAAATTTGATAAAATGTTTCACCGCATGCAGGAAATCGGCTACGATTATATTGTAACCGGACATTATGCAAGAGTGGAGTACGATGAGAAACGGGACCGCTACCTTCTGAAAAAAGCAGTGGACGATACAAAGGATCAGTCATACGTTCTCTATATGCTGACCCAGGAACAGCTGGCACATGTAAAGCTTCCGCTTGGAGGTCTCCGGAAGGACCAGGTTCGTGTCATTGCCGAAAAACATGGCTTTATCAATGCCAGAAAGCATGATAGTCAGGATATCTGCTTTGTACCGGACGGCGACTATGCGAAATTTATTGAGAAGTACACAGGCAAAAAAACACCGGAGGGTGATTTTGTAGATAAAGAGGGAAACTATATCGGACGCCATAAGGGGATCATCCATTACACGATCGGACAGCGCCGCGGCTTGGCATTCCGGCGGCCAGCCGTCTTTATGTCTGTGAGATCTCTCCGAAGACCAATACGGTAGTTCTCGGGGACAACGCAGATCTTTTCAGTAGTGAACTGGAGGCAGACAGTGTAAATCTGATCTCTGTGGACAGCTTAGCTGAGCCGAAAAGAGTGACTGCCAAGATCCGTTACCGTCACAAAGAGCAGCCTGCCACTGCATGGCAGACACCGGATGGCATCCTTCATGTGAAATTTGATGAACCGCAGAGAGCCATCACAAAAGGTCAGGCTGTGGTGATGTATGACGGAGATGAGGTTGTAGGCGGTGGCGTTATAAATAAAATCTATAGCCAGTCATAAATAAAGGTGAGAACCTAAATGGATAAACCCCATTGACATACTAGGAAAAGGGTGATATGATTGCATCATCAAAAAACGGAGCACACAAAACAAGGTGAGCAACGTGATGATCAGGAGGAAATCATGAAGGTTTTACAGAAGTCAACAAGGGTGTTTATCGAAGAAAAGCGAATGTGTTGTTGTCGCTGATAAGCAGATGATCATAAGATAAGAAATTACTATTTTACCGAATATAAGAATAAAAGAAAAGAGGACAAACACATGAGCAAAATTACAAGAGATCAGAGAAAATTCAAATTTGAAACATTACAGCTTCACGTAGGACAGGAACAGCCGGATCCGGTTACAGATGCAAGAGCAGTACCGATCTACCAGACTTCTTCCTATGTATTCCGCAACTGCATCATGCAGCAGCACGTTTCGGACTTGCAGATGCAGGTAACATTTACGGACGTCTTACAAACCCGACAGAGGACGTATTTGAGAAGAGGATCGCAGCACTTGAGGGTGGCTCCGCAGCACTTGCAGTAGCATCCGGTGCAGCAGCTATCACATACACGATCGAGAACCTTGCACAGCAGGGAGATCACATTGTAGCAGCCAAAAATATTTACGGCGGTACAACAAACCTTCTGGAGCATACGCTTCCGGCATACGGAATCACAACAACATTTGTTGATGTATTCAATCTCGAGGAAGTGGAGAATGCGATCCAGGAGAACACAAAAGCTGTTTATATTGAGACTCTTGGAAATCCAAATTCTGATGTTGTAGATATTGAGGCTCTTGCAAAAATTGCTCACAAACATAAAATTCCGCTTGTTGTAGATAATACATTTGCAACACCATACCTCGTAAGACCGATCGAGTACGGCGCAGATATCGTTGTTCATTCCGCAACAAAATTCATCGGTGGCCACGGAACTACTATTGGTGGTGTGATCGTAGAGAGTGGTAAGTTCGACTGGGAGGCATCCGCAAATTTGCATCTCTTACAGAGCCAAACCCAAGCTATCATGGCGTAAGCTTCACAAAAGCATGCGGACCGGCCGCATTTGTTACAAAGATCCGTGCGATCCTTCTTCGTGACACAGGAGCAACAATTTCTCCGGTGAGCTCCTTTATCTTCCTTCAGGGACTTGAGACACTGTCTCTCCGTGTAGAGCGTCATGTTGAGAACGCACTGAAGGTTGTACAGTATCTGAATGATCATCCGCAGGTAGAGAAGGTTCATCATCCGTCTGTATCCACAGATCCAAGCCAGCAGGAGCTTTATAAGAAATATTTCCCTAACGGCGGCGGTTCCATCTTTACATTCGAGATTAAGGGAGATGCACAGAAGGCAAAGGATTTCATTGATAACCTTGAGCTGTTCTCACTTCTTGCAAACGTTGCAGATGTGAAATCCCTTGTTATCCATCCGGCTACTACAACACACAGCCAGTGCACAGAGGAAGAGCTTCTTGATCAGGGAATCAAGCCAAACACGATCCGTCTTCCATCGGAACTGAGAATATCGATGATATCATCCAGGATCTTGATGAGGCATTCAAGGCTGTCCAGTAAATAAGACAATTAAATAAGAAGAACACCTTCTAAAATCAATAGCACAGAAAAATCTGTCCCGGGACATATGAGAACATAGTCCCGGGGCAGATTTTTTGTGTGCTTATCTGGAAAATCCAAAAGTGGGAAGATCCGTGTCGATGGCACTGAGGATGCATGGATCATGTGCGCTTTTTTCAGGCGGATCCCGATGCCACAAGTTCTTCTAATGTTCCGAAGGTATATCCCATCTCTTCCCATTTTGTCAGCAGCTCATCCAGAATAGAAGCATTGGTGGAAGAGGTGCTGTGCAGCAGCACGATGGCACCCGGATGGATCCGTCCCAGAAGCTTTTCAAAAGCTTCTTCTTTCGAAGGCTGCTTATCCTGATACCAGTCCACATAAGCCAGACTCCAGAAAAAGGTGTGGTATCCCATCTCTTTTGCCATCTCTAAATTTTCCACGCTGTAAATGCCCTGGGGCGGGCGATAAAATTTTGTCATTTCTTTTCCGGTGGCTTCCTTATAAAGAACCTCCACATCTTCAAGCTGCTTTTGAAAGGCTTCCTTTGTGGAGATGCCGGACATATCCGGGTGTGTCATGGTGTGGTTGCCTATGGTATGGCCTGCATCTACGATCTCACGGATCAGTTCCGGTTTTTCACGGATCAGAGTCCCCACAACAAAAAATGTGGCATGTACCTGATGCTTATGTAATGCATTCAGAATGGCAGGCATATTTCCATTGTCATAGCCTGCGTCAAAGGTAAGATAGATTTGTTTTTCATCGGTATCGGCTGCATACCAGGCATTGTAATTTTTTAATTCTTCCATAGAAGCATTTCCTGTGGGCCGTTTGCTTCTTCCTGAAAACCGAGCCCCCAGTTTTCATTTTGGAATGTCATAGAAGCAGAAGAGTCTGGCTGTTTTTGGTAGAATCCTGATCGGATCGTGGGTCGGAAGTAAAATGAGAATAGATCTTTCCTGCAAGACTGCCAAGAGCAAAAGCCATGACAAAGAAAAAAATAAGACGGTAGATGTGTTTTTGTTTCATGGGAACCTCAGAGAAAATGGAGTTATTAATATGTTTATGAACACGAAGAAGAAGATATGAAAGCAGAAGATCATGAGATCATGTCTGTGAGACAGAAGGTCAAAATAGCAAAAAATAAGAGTCATCAGCGATTGATTTCTTCTGCCGATGACTTCTTTTAATTTTCATTATCCAATGGAATATACCTCTCATTTCTTAGATTTAAAACTTATACGGAATTAAAATTTACGTTCTCGGTGGTCCGTACCTCCTTGTTTTAATTATGATGGAAAATCTTTAAATCTTCTGGTGGACTGTACCTCTCTTTCTTAGATTATGGGAAGTAAGTTATGTTTTCGGTGGGTTCACGCTCCCTTTTTTGATTTAGTTTTTTTGTTTTTCCGTTTGTTTTTATTTGATGGTTAAACTATAACAGATAAA
>ENA-OQMZ01000859-OQMZ01000859.1-human-gut-metagenome-genome-assembly--contig:-NODE-859-length-12136-cov-1.194188_pt1 | contig 12136 bp, 14 predicted proteins | sample MGYA00242621_ERZ504862 | MGnify/ENA primary metagenome ERZ504862 (study PRJEB26092, sample SAMD00036393) | human gut metagenome | host: Homo sapiens | study: EMG produced TPA metagenomics assembly of... | reverse complement strand
AGAAAAGATGTCAGCCACCTCACTAATAATAATAAACGCTGTTGGATCAATGTCATGAACAATATCTTTCATTCGAATCACCTGATATCTGTTCACCACAAAGTACAACATTGCTTTATCGCGATTGGAGTATCCGCCTTTGGCGCTGACACGCGTAATACCGCTTCCAAATGTTTCTGTCAATGCTTTGCAAATCTCATGCGGCCACTCTGTCACGATTACCGCACATTTTGCCCTGTCAATACCTTCCACTATAAAGTCAACTGTCTTCAATGCAGCAGAATAAGCAACGATAGAATACAATGGAAGTACCCAGCTCTCAAGCACACAGCCACAAATGACATATAAAATAATATTATATACCATAACAAATGTTCCTACCGTAACACCTGCACGTTTTGCAAAAATAACTGCCATTACTTCGATACCGTCCATCGCACCGCCATAGCGAATCGCAAGACCACTTCCAATTCCGGAGATCACACCTCCAAACAGCGCACATAGCAGTAAATCTGTTCCCGCAAGCGGCGAAAGCAATACTGCATCAATTGGAAATATATTTGTTATCAGCATGCAAACAAAGAATAGATTCCAACTGTGTAGATTGCATAAAATGTAAAAAGTCCACCCTGCTTCTTTAATCCAACAAGAAATAATGGAATATTCAGAATCAGCAAGAATAATGACAATGATAAGCACGAGGGTGTTAATCTGTTCGAGTAACATAGATGTTCCTGAGATACCACTGTCATACAATTTTACCGGTGTCATAAAAAGTGTAATGCCAAAAGCGTTTATCATTCCGCAACCGTAAGCATCAAAAGATTTACAATTCGAGGTTTCTGGGTCTGTCTCATTTTAAGCGCTCCTTTTTCGTTATAATTTTGTCAATCAGTTTCGATTTCTAAATCATACCATATTAGTAGACATATTTCCAGCCCATATAGGTAACATGCATTTGTTCCAGTTTCTGCAATGCCTTCATATACGCCATCAGTCTTTTTTGGTGAAGAAAAATTTTATCTTACTGAAATTCCTGTAACATGGTAGGCGAGATACGGTTTTCGTGTTACGAAAACCCATCTCGTTAGTGGCGGCTGCCCTAATACCCTGCTGGTACACACCTGCGGTGTGGGACATATAACTGCATGAAAAAGCAGACACATGGAATATTTCCACATATCTGCTTCTTTCATTGCGTGTATTCAGTTTTATATATTTGCAACTATATACTTTTATAGTAATCCTTATGGATTAAGCCACTACTCCATCTCCATATTACTTAGCTGCCTGATCTGGTCTCTCCTGCTATAAATAACTGCTGTTACCTGAACTCTGTTATTTTCATCATCAACCCAATAATAAATCAGGAAGTTTTTAACAACAATCTTGCGTACTCCCTCAGTCCTCCATGGCTCTTCATCAATCAAGGCATGGTTTTTCGGAAACTCGACAACTTAGTAATCTCTGCTTTCATCTTGTCAAGCAGATTATCTGCTGCATCCGGTGCCATTAGATCATTTGAAATATAATGCACTATCTCTTTCATCTGCTCTAATGCCTGCCTTGTTACCCTTACCTCATATTCATTCATGCATTATATCTCCGACTTTAATTGATTAAAAGCCTCATCAACAGATACAGAATCGTTCTTTTTTGCCTGTTCAAGCCCGGTCTGCATCATCGTATCAAATTCAGCTTGTGTTATAGAATCTCTTGTAACAAGTTTATCCGGAATATCAAGTGAAAATGGTACTCCATCACGCATAATAACCTGTCTGTAAGTCATATCTATAAATACAGATACAGGAATTCCAAGTCTATCAAGAATTGCCTCTGCCTGCTCTTTTATATTCGGTTGAATTCGTGCTGTTACATTTGCAGTTTTTGTTGCCATAGTATGCACCTCCTGTTTCTTATAGTGTACCACCATGTATTGCTTTTTACAACACAAATATTTTTAATTGCTGACATCACTTTCTATCATCATTATCACCTAATGCCGGCGGATTCTGCCGTCAATCTTTTTCCATCCAATTTATCCATAAATTAAATCTCCTCCAAAATCAGATATATTATCAACACGAACGAGTCACTATAGCGAGATCATAATTCCTCATCTTTACCGTTTATAATACGATAGTAATCATCTATATCCTCACTTAGTTTTACCGTGGTATCTGATTTTCGTTTGCCCAAAAGACACACAATCTCACAATGGCTCGATAGGTCCGGATTGATGTCAGTCATCAGGGAGCTATTCAGACTAATACGAAATGTAGCAATATATCTCCGTTTGTTCGTGGAAACATATCTACAAATTCTGTAGCAAAAATATCTTGATACATTCTGCTATCCATATCGCAGCCTGAACCTCGTTCGTCCACGGAAAAAGTTCAACTTTTTATTCGTTTCTACTATTATAGTGATTCCGACATAAAAGTCAAATTTTGCGAGGAAGTGCCATCGTCTCAACCTTGTCCGTTCTTCCTACAAAAACAGGTCAACAAACTATTTTTTCGTCCTAACTGATAGCCAGGTTTCCATGCACTCGACCTTATCATACCTGAAAATCCAGCATTGAAAGGGAGAACTGATCCTATTACTTCTTCGCATTCTCTTCCAGTTCCAGCATGTATTTATCAAAGTCAGACATGAACAATCTGTCCTGAATGACACGATACTTTTCAAATTCAGTCTCAGCTTTTGCCTTTGCAATCTCTGCTGTGATTTTGCCTGCATCCTGAAGTACCTCTCTGTCATCCGCCATCAGGAATAGATCCAGACGCTTTGCCCAGTCCTCCATTGTCATTGGAATATGACGTTCTGCACGATCCTCTGCCAGATCCAGGTATGCAGAAACGATACGCTCTAATGAACGCATTTCCTGCTCAGAAAGATAATTTTTTGCAACACTCACATCACTTTTTACAATCTTTCCTTCCGGTGCTGCTACCCACGTGGTCATCCCCATATGTGGCTTATCAGCATCTGCACGTTCATAAATCAACTCCGCTGCTGTATGTCCGTGAACTGCATAGTGCATCTTGTTCTGCACTTTTGCAAAGAACTGCTTTGTTGTTTTCGCTGTTCGGTCATAATCAAGAGCTGTAGCATAGATGTCTGTTATCTTCTGATAAAATCTACGCTTGGAGAGACGGATCTCACGAATCTGCTCAAGCAAACGATCAAAGTATTCTGTTGTAAGCACTGATCCACCATTTTTAGACGTTCGTCATCCATAACCCAGCCTTTGATGGTGTAGTCCTTGGCAATTTGATTGACCCATTTACGGAACTGCACCGCACGCTCAGAATTGACCTTGAATCCAACAGCAATGATCATTTCCAAGGAATAGTGATTTGTGCTGTAGCTTTTTCCGTCAGCGGCAGTTATTCGAAATTTTCGAATAACTGAATTCTCCTGTAGTTCGCTATCCTCGAATATTTTCTTAATATGATAATTTATTGTGTTAGTGCCGACATCGTTACAATGTTGCCATCATTTTTCTGTGTCAGCCATATATTCTCATCCTCATAGCGCATCTCAATACTGTCCTGCTGATCGCCAACTGAGGCAACATAGGTCAAATATTCCGCTGCACTGGAACGGATGGTTATTTCATCTTTTTTCTTTTTCAAATAGGATGCCTCCTTCTGGTTTCTTCTCATTTCACCAATTGAAAATCACAACAAAATTAATAGCTTTAATATGCCTTTGTAAGTCCAGAAAAATGCGACTTCACAATTCTATCCATCTGATTAGCAATCTCCGCAAAAGGCTGGCTCAAGTCTAGAGTTTTAACACTTATCTGACTTCCATGCATTTGATACACATTGTCCGGTTGTATTTCTTCTTCTGTCTTTGCATAGAGAAGCATTCCAGAAACTGTATTTTTCTCCTCTCCAAATTGATAACTCTGATTTTTTACGTATGTAAAATCTGATACAAATTATTGGAGTGAATAGTATGTTTATCAAACTGAAACTGTGTCGTGTGACTATAATATTTTGCATCAATAATAAGTACAGTATTGCCACGTTGCAGATGAATATCACTTTGCATAACCGGAAGCATGGTTCCAATACCATCATCCAGTGACCACGGAATCTGTGATGCACTGACAGATAATTCAGGATAATGTCTGCTGTAATATTCCAGAATAAATTTCTCATACAACCTACACATACGTTGCTCATCTACAAAAGAGGCTAACCTATAGTCACCTGAATCTGTTGTAATAAGCATCCCCTCAATAATTAACTGGCAAATACTTACAAGCATTCTATATGTTTGATTGTTACGCTGAAAACGAATGGACGACCATTTAATTCCTGTTGGTTCTATTATCTCTACATTTGAAAAATACAACATTTTCTTTTTTAGATCATCTTTTGTATTTTGCTTGCACTTTTCCATTGCGTAAAAGAAGCGTAACAGTTGTTTTCAGTATTTGATTCAGTAAATTGTTTTCTGACAACTCATCAAAGTCGCAAGTAAGTTCCCTTTTATGTGCCAACCTATTTTTTAATTGTACCCGGCATATTTTATTTTGCCACGCATAACTGAAAGTTCTTCCTGACGACTTATGTATTCTCTATAAAGCCCTTGCTTTAACTGCAATCCAATTCCCTTAGACAGAATCGCTGCCAGCAGATTATACATCTCGTCAAAAGACTCTACTGCAACATCTTCATAGGTTTCTTGGTTCAGTGTCTGAAAAGCATAAGAAAGCATATGATAAATATTATTGATTAAAATGCTCTTATCCTTTGTCATTGAAATACACCGTGCAAAATGTTCTCCCAACGTTGCAGTTTGTCTGTATCATCAAACCAGTATTCTGCTAACATAGGCAACACATCAAAATTAACCACATCTTGCATCCATTCTTCTGTACACTCATCTGTGTTACAGAAATAGCTATGTCCAATACAGAAACCTTTACCAAGTGATTTATCTTTAGCAATTTCTTGGTTCAATTCCTTAATACGGTCAATCAGAGTATTGAATGTATCGTTTGCAAATCCTTCCTGATATTTAATAAAACCTTCTGAATCAAATCCCGGCTCCATATCAAAGAAGCTAAAACGACGACGAAGTGCGTAATCAATCATCGCCAGACTTCTATCAGCAGTATTCATCATGCCAATGATATGTAGACGTTTTGGGACAGAGAAGCTTAGGCCATTGTAGGCTAATGTTGCTTTCGTATCTCTATAATCTGCCTCAATTAACATGAGTAACTCACCAAAGATCTTACTCATATTTCCACGGTTGATCTCATCAATGATAAAGAAATAATTCTTATCAGGATGGTTTGCAGCCTTTTGACAAAATCTATAGAAAATACCATACTTCAATTCAAATCCATCTTCAACCGGCTTATACCCCATCATGAAATCTTCATAGGAATAATTCTGATGGAATTGCACAAACTCTATGCGATCATCATCCTTCTCAGCTATAATCGAATATGCAAGTCTCTTTGCCGCAAATGTCTTTCCAACACCTGGAGCACCTTGAAGAATAATATTTTTCTTCTTTTTCAAAACTGCAACTAAGCGATCATACTTTGCTTCAGTCATATATACATCATTTAAAAACTTTTCTTTGTCATATTTTTCAATACTATCTGCTGCAGGTGGTGCTGGATTTTCATCACGAATCATGTCATAAATGAAATCATATTCACCCTTTGTCAGTTTGAACAGACTCCCCTGCGGATTACCAAAGTACTCCATCTTTCAAGTTCTGGACAAGCTTTCAGAGTTGCATAATCAATTGGAGAAGACAGCCCTTCTACTTTTTCAAAATAAATTGATTTTCCATCTTGTTCTGCACTAATTTTGAGAATTGCAACTACCTGCTTTACCGGTGTGGACTCATAGCCGATTATCATATCTCCAGCCTTTGCATCTAAGAAATTCTGAAAAATACGCCGTTTATTGCCATTATCATTATATAATGTATAATCCTGTACTTCTCCAACTGGCATGCTAGCCATACTCCATATTTTGGGATTTGCATTCAAAAACCAGTATCTATGATCTTCTTCTCCTTCTTCATCTTGCGCATACAAAAGGACTTCTGATAAATCGATCTGATCTAGAGCTTCTGCTAATTCATCACGAAGTTTCCAAACATAAGATCCTTCTTCATCTTTTGCAGCATTCTTACCAACATATAATACAGGCCAGAATCGAGAGTTTTCTTCATCTCTTGCAATTACTGGACATCCAGTTTTTTGAACAATACGTCTTGCCAATGCAACAGATCCACTATTATAAAAGTTCTTGGTTTCTCCGTATTTCACAGCAAGCTGAGTGCAAGTAGCCTTTCCACCATAATCCTTCATTCGTTTCATGATTTCGAGACTACTCTCATTAAATACGTCTTTATCTGGCAGAAGCTCTAACCAATCCTCTACCGTTAATGCCGGAGTATAATCAGTCGGCCACCACTCATCTGCTTTAGGACCTGGTTCCTTGTTCCAATAGCGAGAAATAAAGAAGCCCACATCTATTGTAAGAGTTCGTAATTCAGGATCAGTATAACATGTAGAGGTCAGCTGAGAATTAAGCAGATTTTTAAGTTCATCATCCTGCTGAAGTTCAGCACAAATCTCATTATAAAATGCCACAAAATTCCTGATGTTATCAGCATAGGCACCCTTTTTGAATCGATAATCACTTTCCAGCTCCGACGAGACAGCTTTTACTTCACTCAATTTGTAGATGTAATATTTATCTGGATAACGAAGCCATAAATATGTCATTATCGCATTTTCATACTGGTAATGCTGAGCTGCTCCATTGCCATACCTCTCTAATAACGTATTAGATTTATTTTTGAAGCTGGCTACTCTCTCGTATAAATCCTTGCTCTCATCATACAGTTCAATATACATTGAACGTACTTCTTCTGGCGCAATCTCTGCAAACTTAGTAATCATTCTTGCTGGGAAGTTATTTACCGACGCCAACAAATTAGCCGTCTGAGCAAGTGACTTTGTTAGCATCTGTGCAAAATCATCTGAATTGACATCCCAATTCAACTGAAAGCATTGCACAGCCTCCCATTTATATTTTTCATTAAGCCACTGTTGTTGCACAAATCGTTTTTTGTACTCTACCAGCACTTCTTTTAGTCGAAATTTATCGAACACTGTCTTTCACCGCCTTTATACTGATTCTCTAAGACTTTTATAAATTTCATCAGAAAAAATTCCCATCACCTGATGTTTCATTTCATCATTCGACAACAACATTGAAAAGAAATCTTGATTCTGTGACAATCCTTCAATAAGTGCATCATCAATATCATCAAAATAAGAGAACTCAAAGTCTTGCTGTTAATCTCATCGATTATTTCAGACAGTCTCTTTTCTTTATCCTCACTCAAACCAAAGTGTTCCGTCGTTGGCAGTTTCATTACCGGCTTTGCAACCAGATCAGATGAAACATGTTCTTCACCCTTTTTCTGAACAAATTGAGATGCTTTGATCTTTCCATCCAAATTAAAACCACCACCTGGATGCTTAATATTGATATAAGCTAACAGGTATGAAATAAAGTTATACTTCTTGTGCAAATCAGTATCTTCAAAACTAGAAATTTGAAGCAAAAATTCATAATAACGAACAAATCCACGCATATCTGCCACAGCTTGACGCTGTGTTTCATATTCATAATGTTCCAGTAGCTTCTTGCTTTTCTGAAGGAAGAATGTCAATCTTTGCTTCTGCTTTCCTGTTACTTTCTGTGAATACAATATATCATTTGCAGCTTCAATGTCAGCCGGATCAAATAATGCATAGGCATCAGAAGCAGTGTAGCAAATTTTGCCCACACTGACTCTTTTTCTAACTCTCCCTCTTTAAAAATATTTCTGACATGTTTTCCAATCACACTACGATCTCTCTGAAACAATTCTGCCATCTGATCAATAGACAACCAAACTGTATCACCATCAAAAGTAGTCTCAACTTTCATCAGACCATCCTCTGTCGTATAAATAATCATATCTGCTTTTTCTTTATCCATAAATTAATTTTCCTTCCAAATCAGATATATTATCAACATGAACGAGTCACTATAGCGAAATCATAATTCCTCATCTTTACCATTTATAATACGGTAGTAATCATCCATATCCTCACTGAGTTTTACCGTGGCATCTGGTTTTCATTTGCCCAAAAGGCACACAACCTCACAATGCGGTGAAAGTTACTTCTTATACTAAATAGCGAAACTAAAACCTTTTGCGAAAAGATTGATATTCGCTTAGTGGAATAGTGTTTTTCCCCCCTCCTAATTTCCTATTTCGAATTTAAAACATTTTCAAAAGCCTCTATTCCCACCAATAAATCTCTAATTCGAGTCAATTCCGTATTTTGATCCAGTGGCTGTTGTGTCTTATTTGCAGAAGTGTGTGCCGTTTCTCCACGTAAAGCCCCAAAGGATGATAAGGTCGATATGAAGGAAGAGTCAAAATCATCTATTTTATATCCTAGTGGACCAAATAATTTCCTTATATTTTCCTCTTTAATACCATGATTCGATTTAATTTCTTTTCTGAAATCTGCAATAATCATCCTTGCTTTCGAATCATTCGTTTCATTTTTTTCAATTTTTTTCATGCCATATAAAAAGCGATGATAAATTATAATTTGCAACTTTTCTTTCTAGCCACTTTTTTTTCTGCCACATCTAACATCCTTAGTGCAACGCTCTCAAAATAATCTTCAAATTCAGCATGACAAGTAATCTTAATCCCCTCAACCTGTCTGCTTGAAGACTTGTTATACCATTTATAGATTGATTAAATTTAAAATTTTTTTCTATTTGATAAATTCTTCTTTCCAAGTATTTATATTCTTTAGATTTCTTTTGTCCACTCATAAAGGCACCTCATACTACTCAGTCTTAATGACCTGTATTTTACCTTCAATAAGTTCAAATTTAGGAATGTTTACATTATCTTCTGCATTTTTTTAACAAATCTTCTAATATTTTAGACACTTTTTGCAAAACGTATAACAACTCTGTTTATGTCCTTTGTTGTATTACTAACGGCATAAACAAATTCTTGATCATCATTAATTCTACAAATTTGTTTACAAATTCTTCCTTCTTTTTCTCTACTGCTATTCTAACTTCTTTTATCGAAAAATAATATGTCAATATTTCATATATGGAACGGTTAAATCTTCCATTACATTTTCCATCCGTATATCTGCTAAAAGCCGCATCAGGTGCAAATAAATCTTTCAAGAATACAATAGACTTTTCTAACTCTGCAAACAAATCACGAATTATATACTCTTTCGTCTCCCAATTTCCATTTAAATTTTCACATGTATAATCTAAAAATTCTTTCAAATTACCCTTATACTTATCGGGAAAACACTTAAAGGCAAAAAATCTCAAAGCTAACTCTATATCTTTCATTCGAGGATCTGCACCTTTATTATTCAACATATCTTTTATAGCAGTGCTATTTGCCGTTTCATCATCTAAGAAATTCAGAAAAGCTCCTGCTTAAAGCCTGCCTTAATTCTTGAGGAGATTAATTTCTTACTGCCAGTATTCAATCTTAAAAAAACAGTGTATAGAAATGCTTCATCTGCCAATTTTTTTATCACAATCGTACGTATTGACTGATTATCTAAATTGTTAATATACTCTGTATTCTCTACCTGCATTTGACTATAGGTTTTTCCATTAAAATCTTTTAATATATCCAAACCTTTTAGTTTCAACTGTTTAAAAGCATCTTTTTCCTTCAAATTCTTTGCTTTGAATTCTTTTTCTGAAACATTTGAATAAAATCTGCGAATGCTTAGCAGTCTTTGCTTTCCGTCTATCACAAGATACGAATTCTTTTTTTGCTTATTTTCTGCTAAAATTATTGGAGGAACCGGAAATCCTAACATCAATGACTCTATTAATCTACTTTTTTCTTGTTCACTCCATGCATCTCTTCTTTGAAATGAAGGATTTAAATCAATATTTCCTTTTTCCAATTGCCTTGCCATCGTTTCTGTTGTCCAATCAGTTCCCCATATAACTGCTTGATTAAATTTACTCAAATCAATATTTAACTCTTCTTTCATTTCCTCTCCATCTGTTTCAAAAATAATATCTTTATTATCCATGCAAATTCTCCTTTATCATTTAATGCTGCGCATGTTTGGGAATAAGCGCACTATCTAATGTGGCAGAATTATCCTTTATATCTTCTACTACATTTTCAATAGAATCATGTTTTTTTAACCATATTTCTTTTTCTAATTCTAATTTACGCATCAGATACTCATGTCTCAAAGAAACTCATCAAAATATCACTCCATGTTAAAACATAAATTTTATTATTCCCATTACTATCTGCATGTACTAAATGTGGTTCTCCAAGTGTTTTATGTCCCTCTATTTCATCTTGAATATAGCCGTTTTTATTAAGTCTATTTCCAACCAAAAAATATGTCCATTTAACATTACTTGCATTAAATCTATCATCAGATTTAATAACTCTCATGTATTTTTTAACTTGTGAAAGTTGTTCTTCTCCTAGCGGAACTGTTGGACGTTTTAACTCTACAACAACATTTTCTGTAACATTACCTCTTCGATCTTGTCGTATCATATAAATATCCATTTCTTTATTCTTGTCTTCGTGATCAATTATTACTTTAGAATCATCACCTTTCGTTGCAATTAATAACCCCTTTAAAGCTAGTTCAAAATCCGGTTCTGCTGCCGTAATTAAATTATACTGTTCTCCAAATAACCAATAATGCTTTTCTACAACTTCTTGTATATGTTCAACCTCTCTTGCAAATTGCTTATCATCAAACACTATTTCTTTTAACCCTTGAATTACTTTTAAGCGATCCTGTAATAGCTTTATTACTTTAGTAATATTGTTTAGCGTAGTATATTTCAGCACTTCTGCTAATTCTTTTATCTCGTCTTCATCCAAATCAATTACTTGTTGCAACACTTCAAAAAGTTCCGGCTTGTTGCTATTATCCATAATCAATTGCAAAAGATGTATCATTATTTTTTTATTATCATCATTAAGACCAGTAAATATCTTTGGCTGAGCTGTATATAATGTTTCTACCAAATTATCAAGTTCTTTTTTTCTATACATATCCATAAAATTGTTCTTATCAAATTCTGGATAAACTTCTTTTTTTATTAAGCCGTCTATATACTTATCAGATGCCGCTTTTAAATAATTTTTTCTGAATTTGACTTAAATAACGATTTATTACATCTATTAGAACTTTAAATTCTGGATCATTTTTATACTGTTCAAAGGTTTCCTCTAATTGATTGAGCAAGTTTTGAATGGGTTCTGGTACGAAAGATCCACCAAATTGTCCGAAATAGCCTTTTGTTTCTGTCATGATTGTGTCCTCTTTTCTATATCTTCAATCCTGTTTATGATCTTTTTTCTCTCGCTGGTCCTTTGAGCTGCAGTCTCACTGGATTCCTTTGAAGATACAAAAACTCACACAAGAAAAATCTGTGTGAGGACGATTCGATACCGCGGTGCCACCTCCATTGTAGGAAGATAGTCTTTCTCCTACATCTCTGACCTGTCTAACAACAGGGTGCACGATAAGGTGTGCTCACCGAAATTTTATTGTTTCAAATTCATTATCATAAACGCATCAGCCATTTCAAGATTCACCACTGCTTGTTCGCAATCACCACAAGCTCCCTGGAAGTGAGAAAAATCTCTACTTTTCTGATGTCTTGAAGCTATTATAGCTCCCGCTTCTGATTTTGTCAACAAAAAATTTTAAAAAAGTGGTTAAAATGTTCGGATTTTACATTTCACCATTTTTTGCTAGCAATCGTGCTCTGAAATACTGAAAGCCTATATAAGCCAGATAAGCCCCTAAGGTATTGGTCCACAAATCATCTAGCTCAAAGACACGATTGGCATCAAACAAGAGATCTAACAGAACTTGGCTGCATTCAATCCACAAGCTCATCGCAAAGCCGAAGCACAAGACCCGTTTGCGGCTCCTCAACCAGGGCCATAGCCAGAGAAGTTGAAAGACCAGCGGCTTAACAAAAAGATATTGGCTATATTTTGGAGGATGACCTTAATGAGTTGG
>ENA-OQMZ01000858-OQMZ01000858.1-human-gut-metagenome-genome-assembly--contig:-NODE-858-length-12136-cov-5.756100_pt1 | contig 12136 bp, 15 predicted proteins | sample MGYA00242621_ERZ504862 | MGnify/ENA primary metagenome ERZ504862 (study PRJEB26092, sample SAMD00036393) | human gut metagenome | host: Homo sapiens | study: EMG produced TPA metagenomics assembly of... | reverse complement strand
GTTGGCGGTGAACGCTTGATCGACCTTCGGACGGATGACTTCATGGAAGCGGTCATCAAACCGTTCTCCTGTGTGAACTCCTCCGGCAGGATGATGAACTTACGCACGGATTCGGCACGGGACACGCCTCATTGGCTGATCGACCCACTTCTGGACTTCGGCGCGGACGGCCGCGTTGCTGGAGGCTCCTCCATCGACATATCTCGGTTGAGACCCTTGCTTTCCAGCCATGGACGCAACGCTTCCTCGTCAAGCGTGATCAGCGCGGAGATGAACGGACGCTTGTCGCCAAGCACCAACGCCTGAGAGACGAATTCGCAACGCTTGATGACATCCTCGATCGGGCCAGGGGAGACGTTCTTGCCGCCGGCGGTGATGATGAGATCCTTCTTGCGTCCGATGATGTACAGGAAGCCATCGTCGTCAATGCGGCCCAAGTCGCCGGTCTTGTACCAGTCATCCTCGGTAAAGGAATCCTCGGTGGCCTCGCCGTTCTTATGGTACTTCGGGAACACCGAAGCGCCCTTGACCTGAATCTCCCATCCTCGGCGATACGCAGCTCGAAACCAGGGAACGCGATGCCGACGGAACCCTGATGATACGGCACGCCAAGCACGTTGAACGCGCACGGCGCGGTGGTTTCGGTCAATCCGTAGCCTTCGTAGACCGGCACGCCGGCACCACGGAAGAACGCCAACAACTCCGGATCAAGCGGCGCACCGCCCGCGACGATCCACTTGGCGCGTCCGCCGAGCACCTCACGCAGCGAGGCATAGACCACCGGATCGAACGCCGCGCGACGTGCCTTGGTAAGCGTTCCGGCCTTCCCCTTGGTGCTGACTTCCTTCATATAATTCTGCGCGGCGACCACGGCTGCGGCGAAAGCAACGCCCTTGGCGCCATGACCGGCCTTCTGGGAAGCAGCGTTGTACACCTTTTCCAACACACGCGGAACAACGATCATGATGGTCGGCTTGGCCACCTGCAAATCGGCGGTCAACGTCTTGATGCCCTGTGCGATGTAGATATGCAGATTACTCGCCACACAGATGTAGTTGATGGCACGGGCGAAGGAATGCGCCTGAGGCAGGAACAGCAGGACGGTGTTCTTCTTGTCATGCAGCAGTTCCGGCATATAATCGGGCAGATTGAACGCGGTGGCGCAATAATGCTCATGCGTCATCTCCACGCCCTTCGGCGCGGCGGTCGAACCGGACGTGTACACAATGGAGCACAGATCGGTCTTCTGCACGGAATCGATTCGCGCATCGAGCGCCTCATCGCTCACACCGGAGCCATACGCCTTGATCTCGTCAAGACCACCGGTCTCGAAGCAGACGATGTGCTCCAAAGTCGGGCATTCGGTTTCGGCCCCGTCCGCCTTCGCCTTCATATCAGTGGTTTCCACGACCAGCAGACGCGCATCGGAATTGTTGACGATATTGCGGATCTGCTCGGCGGAATCGGTATCGTAAATCGTGGCGAGCACGCCGCCGCAGGCCATGACGGCCGCGTCGAACACATCCCAATCGTAGGAGGTGCGGCACATGAAAGCCACGCCATCGCCCTTCTTCAAACCATAATGCAGCAAGCCCTTCGCGACGGCGCGGATGTCGGCGAGCGTCTCATTTGCGGTCTTGGTGTGCCAATCGCCATCTTGCTTGAACGTGTACAATGGTTCGTCGCCCATACGAGCGGCGCGGTCGGCGTAGATATCGTAGATGGAGGTGCCTTCGTCTAGTGGCGGATTGCCCTCTGTCTTCGTGGTCAACAGTCCGGTTTCGGGGTCAAGGAACGTGGTGGACGGGTATCCCGGTCCCCATTCAGCGGTGTGCGGTAGCTCGATATGGCCATCGGGGGAGAGGATGCTGTTCGGGTCGTTGTAATCCGGTGTATTGCCGGAATCGTCGCTGACCGGGTGCACGAAATCGTTGCCCAGGCGCAACGCCTTCCTTGCGAGATTAGTGGCCTGCTTGTTCAACGAGGTGATGATGGACACGTGACTCTCCTACGTATATAAACGGTATCTAAAGAAGGAATGATAGCCCGTCGCGCGCGACACGTCACCTTACGGTAGCGTAAGGTGACAGGCCATCAGGGAAACGGGCGGCGCATGCCGGATACAGCCCGTGATTCGAAAGATGAACGATTGCGGCCGCGATGTTGCCGTGTACGTTACACTTGGGCGCTGTATCTGTTCATTAGATTTCTTTAACGAGGAAGAAAGGGCACCTATGGCTGAAAAAGCTGAAGCCACCGTGGTCTTCGGAGTCTCAACGAGACTTCCGAACACGAGTCCCGTGTTGCTCTGACACCGGATATCGTAACGAGGTTGCGTAAATCAGGTGTTACATGTCTGATTGAGTCCGGTGCGGGCGTCGCATCGCACTACGTTGATGAAGATTATACGAAGGCGGGCGCGCAGGTCGTCTCCGCCGACGATGTGATCGCACGCGCCGACGCGCTGGGTTTTGTGGATCGTCCAAGCAATGAGCTGCTCGCCCGCGTCAAGCAGGGCACATGGATCATTGGCATGTTGGGATCGTTCACCGATGCCGATTACGTCGCCGCGATCGAGAAGGCCGGTCTGGTCGGCGTCGCCATGGAAAAGCTGCCGCGTCAGCTGAGCTCCGCGCAGTCCATGGACGAAATGACGTCGCAGAACTCCGTGATGGGCTACAAGGCCGCCATCGTGGCAGCCAACGCGTACGGTTCCTTCCTGCCGATGATGACCACCGCCGCTGGCACCATCCGCCCGGCAAAGGTGCTCATCCTAGGCGCTGGCATCGCCGGCCTGCAGGCCATCGGCACCGCCAAGCGTCTCGGCGCCGTCGTCACCGCGTACGACGTGCGTCCGGCATCCAAGGGCGAAGTCGAATCCTTGGGCGCCAAGTTCCTCGACCTTGGTCTTGACTTCTCCAAGGGCCAGGGCGAAGGCGGCTACGCACGCGCGCTGAGCGCCGAAGAGCAGGCCCAGCAGCAGGCCGCGGTCGATCAGAAGGCCGCCGGCTTCGACATCGTCATCACCACCGCCAAAGTGCCGGGACGCAAGCCTCCGGTCCTTCTGACCAAGGCCGGTGTGGCCGGTCTGCATCGTGGCGCCGTCATCGTCGATTGCGCGGCAAGCGACCTTGGCGGCAACGTCGAAGGCTCCTCCGTCGGCACCCAGGTCACCGACAACGGCGTGACCATCATCGGCGCCCCGTATCTGGCCAGCGGCGTGTCCACCACCGCATCCAACCTGCTGAGCCGCAACGTGGCCGACGTGCTGGCGCATTTCGTGCGTGACGGCAAGCTCGCCATCGACCTGAACGAAGAGCTCGACAACGCCATGGTCGTGGCGGCCGCGGCGAGGAAGCCAAGAAGGAAGAGGAGTAAAGCAATGGATATCGTCGTTGCGATCACACTGTTCGTCCTCGCGCTGCTCATCGGCGTCGAGGTCATCGGCAAGGTGCCCGCCACCCTGCACACCCCGCTGATGTCGGGCGCCAACTCCATCCACGGCATCGTCATCGCGGGCGTCGTCATCGTCGCCGCGCACGCCACCAGTCCGCTCGCCTGGGTGTTCATCTTCCTGGCCGCCGTGCTGGGCACGATGAACGTCGTCGGCGGCTACGTCGTCACCGACCGCATGCTGGAGATGTTCAAGTCCGACAAGGGCAAGAAGAAGGAAGAGGAGGCCAAGTAAATGGGTACCTGGCCGAAATGCTGAGCACGCCGCTCGGCGTCATCGAATGGTTCGTCTATCTGCTGGCCGCAGTGATGTTCGTCATCGGCCTGCACCTGATGAACTCCCCGAAGACCGCCCGCAAGGCAACATGGTCTCCGCCATCGGCATGGTGTTCGCCGTGGCCATGGCCTTCATCGTGCTGTTCGCAGGTGAGGCTCCAACGGTTTCAAGCATGGCGTCGCAGTCATCGTGCTGATCGTCGGCATCGTCATCGGCGCCGTGGCGGGCGTGGTCTCCGCCAAGAAGGTCAAGATGACCGACATGCCGCAGCTGGTCTCCGTGTTCAACACCGTGGGCGGTGGCGCCGCCGCGCTCGTGGCATTGAACGACATCCTGACCTCCGCCGAAACCCCATCCATCGTGGTGCTCATCACCGCGGGTCTGGGCATCATGATCGGCTCCGTCACCTTCTCCGGCTCGCTGATCGCAGCCGGCAAGCTGCAGGGCATCAAGTGGTCAAGAAGCTGAGCCTGCCGGGCAAGGCTTCTGGAACATCCTGTTCGTCGTGCTCACCATCGTGTCCTTCGTGATGTTGTGCGTGCAGCCGAACCAGCGTCTGCTCTGGTCGATCCTGACCACCGTGTTCGCCCTGTGCTACGGCCTCGTGTTCGTCATCCCGATCGGCGGCGCTGATATGCCGGTCGTCATCTCCGTGTTGAACGCCTGCACCGGCACCGCAGTGGCCATGTCCGGTCTGGCCATCAACAACATCGCCCTGATCGTGGCCGGCGCGCTCGTCGGTGCGGCGGGCGTGACCCTGTCCATCGCCATGTCCAAGGCCATGAACCGTCCGCTGCTGTCCGTCCTTGCCGGCGGCTTTGGCGGATCCAACGCCGCTGTCGGCGCTGGTGAAGGTCCTGAAGGCACCATGAAGGAAACCTCCGCCGACGATCTGGCCGTCCAGCTCGTCTACGCAGAGAAGGTCATCTTCGTGCCGGGCTTCGGTCTGGCCCAGGCCCAGGCCCAGCGTGAGCTCGCCGACCTTGGCACGCTGCTCAAGGACCACGGCGTCGAAGTCTCCTACGCCATCCACCCGGTTGCCGGCCGTATGCCGGGCCATATGAACGTGCTGCTCGCCGAAGCCAACGTGCCGTACGAGGAGCTCATCGACCTGGACGACATCAACCCGCAGTTCCCGCAGGCCAACGTGGCCCTTGTGGTCGGCGCCAACGACGTGACCAACCCGGCCGCACGCAAGCCGGGCACCCCGGTCTCCGGCATGCCGATCCTCGACGTCGACAAGGCCCAGAACGTGGTGGTCATGAAGCGCGGTCGCGGTACCGGTTACGCCGGCATTCAGAACGAACTGTACTTCGAAGACAACACGCAGATGCTTTTCGGCGACGCCAAGGCAAGCCTGCAGGCTGTTATCGCGGCAGTCAAGGAGCTCATCAACTAACAGCTGAAACGTTGCGTTGATGCTTTTCCTGAAAGGTCCCTTCCAGTGATGGAAGGGACCTTTTTGCATATGGTGATTTTCGTAAGATCAGGTCTGTTGCATGCGAATTGTGAGTTATTCACAGTCGTTATTCGCCTGTGGATATGGGCGGAGTTTTCCACATATCCACAGATTTTCAAGGTCCGGTGGCGCAAGATGATTTGAATATGAGACAGTAGGTGCACCCTACAACAAAGGAGTTGCACATGGCGGAAATAATCACTGGCCCGTTCCATATGGATGAACAGGGATTTTTGGCAACGATCGAAGAACTTATCGAGCGGTTTGATGGATACAGTTCTGGCAAATATCTTGCGGAATTGGGAAAAATCCACGATGAATACGGTGAGATCGGATCTCTTTCTCTTTTTGACGAAAAAGTCTGTGAACTGGGGAAGGAATTATTCTGCAGCACATCATGGGTGGCGAATCTGGCGTGGGCCATGATTTCGTTCGATTATGATCTGGTTGAGCATGATGCGAATTTTCTTGATGGATGCCGTAACATCGTGCGTAAGTACGGTATGAGCGTTTGGCTCTATGAAATGATCAATGACGCTTCGATAGCGGTGGCTTTGCAAAGGCCCAGCAGCAGAATGCCATTCCAGATTGGATTGACCTACACCAAGGATGTGTTTCGGAGAAGCAAGAAAAAGGGTGGAAAATACGCTACCAGCAAAAAGAAGAGACTGGCCTGCATGGCTGAATATTTGCAGGAAGTATATTGGCTGGCCGCGTACAGTCTGCTGCGTTGGGGCGAGGAAGAGCCGCGTGCGGCCGATGTTGCGTTGATGGTGCTTGGATATGGCGGTATCGGCATGTGCATGCTGAGGGACGATCCGAAAGTGGTGGATTCCGGATGCGATGAAGACTTCTCCTATCGCAATCTGTGCGACCATCTGCGCGATCTTAGAATTCAAGCCGATCTGGACTATGCCTGCAATGCCGGCCTGGCCGAATCCATGTTGCTTGAATATCCCGCGTGTATGGATGCGCGATATCTGTACGATGCCGAGAAAATCGTGGAAGCGTATCGTGCTTTGTGGAACAAGCAGACTGAATCAGCTTCGCAAATCATGGAACGCGTTTACCAGAAGGGCGCATATCAGGTGGCGAGCATTTGGGAGGATCCGCTGTACCTGCATGATCTTGCCCTGTCGTTATTGGGGGCGGTGGCTCGCGGCCACTTACTGAAGGTTCCGGACCCGAGATGACAAGATGTTCCAGCAGGGAGTGGAAAGTCTGAAACGAACGACTGAATCCGTTAAAGGGATGGGGTTGGTGATGACATTGGGAGGGTATATCTGCTTCCCGGAACCGGAAAGTAGGGATGATGCGCTTTTCGCACCGCGAAAGGAGAAGAAACAATTAATGGACACTTGTAACGGGCTTAGGGATCTGTCGACAATGGTTGCGCTGTACCGTTTTCCAAGAGATATCGAATCCCTACGTGCACGCGTGCGCTTCTCGCTCATGACGCGAAGGAATATATCGATCTGATGGGTCCATACATGGGAAGCGTGGATGAGACGGGAGGAAACGAGGGGAGGCCGGTTTCAGTCGGCGACTGATCGACCTCTCAGATCGCATTCATTATTATCACCGACATTGCTAACTATCGTGGTTTGAAAGATGCGGCGGCTATCGGTGTGGCCGAAAAGGTGATCAGCGCGCTTCTTCTTGTCACTGCTGTTCGTTTTTCGGTTTGGGCGTCGAGGCATATCAAGCTAGATGGTCACAGACTTGGCTATACTGTCTGACATGTCTCGTCAACATGTCATTCGGTTGGATTTAATGGCTGTCGTATTCCTCGGAGGATGTGTCGGCACAGGTCTACGGTATGCGCTTTCGACTATTTCTGAGGCTGGCGCCTTCCATGTGGGTACGTTTGCGGCGAATATGATCGCATGTTTCGTCTATGCCGCGCTTTCCGCATGGTTGGGCGGTTCCACGGTACTGAAAGATCGTGCCAGGGAATATGTGAATCGAGGATTCGGCATGGGCATGTGCGGGGGACTGTCCACCATGTCCACGCTTGCGGTAGAGGAATTCACTTTGTTGCGGACCGGTGTGGTTGCCGGGGCCATCGTTTACTGTCTAACGACATTCGTGGCCGGATTAGTGATCGCTTATGCGGGCGCGCGCCTCGGTTCCGCGCTCGCGCATTACGGAAAGGACGATGCGTGATGGATGGCATTCTTCCGATTGCAATATGCTTATGCGGGGGTCTCGGCGCATCGGCCCGCTATGTCTGCGATTCCTACATCAAAGCGATCTGGCATAAGGCATTTCCCCTATCGACGTTCATCATTAACGTCATTGCAGGCCTTCTGGCAGGTATAGTCGCGGCTTTATCCATGAAATCCGCAATTTCCGGTGACGTGCATTTCCTACTTGCTACGGGTTTCCTTGGCGGCTTCTCCACATTCTCGACCATGATGAACGAAGCCGTCATCCTGCTGCGCAAGGGAGAGACCACGGTCTTCGCCGCCTACCTCGCGGTGTCCGTCATCGTACCAATCGTCTCCGTCGCGTGCGGATACCTGATGGTGTGACGTCGGGCGACACGATGATTGGTCGTGTGGCATTCCACGGCATGGATTTCGCATCCATGCAATTGGAATCCATACGATATTTCCCGAACCGTTGCATGGCGGTTCATCGGTCTGTTCATTAACGCTTTGGCAGATCTCGACCATTCACTGTGGGTGAATCTGGAAAACCATGGGCCATGGGCCCTGTCAGGGGGACTTTCGGTGAAGAACGATTGCATCCGATGTGAAAAATCTCACAAATCCGGTCCATGTCCTGCTTGAGGACTCCGAAACTGTTGCCAATGCTGGAAACACGCCGTATATAGTGTTTGATAAGACGGCGAGACACTGTATGTTGTGGTCTTGATTTTTATTTTCGTTCGGATAATGTGTGCCACGTACCAACGACGTACGGTCGTGAAAGGACGTGGAACATGAACATTACGCTATACACCAAAGCAAACTGCCCGCAATGCACGGCGACAAAACGCCAATTGGACAAACGGGGCCTTCCGTATAGGACTGTCGACATTACGGCCGACGCACGTATCTCCGACAGATTGCGGAACGAAGGATGGCGGCAGATGCCGGTCATCATCGCAGATGGCGAATCCTGGTCCGGGTATCGTCCCGACAAAATCCACGAGCTGGAGGCTCGCTGCAGGTGAGCGCGCTGGTGTACTTCTCGTCGGCATCGGGCAATACGACACGCTTCGTTGAGGGATGCCGCTTGGATGAATTCGGCATCCATGTAATGCGCATCCCACTGCTGCCGAACGAACCGGAACTGCATGTGGATGAGCCCTATGTCTTGCTGACACCTACATACGGCGGAGGAACAATCGGCAAAGCAGTGCCCGTGCAAGTCAAACGATTCCTCAATGATGAACGCAACCGCAGCGGCATCATCGGAGTCATCGCATCGGGCAACACCAACTTCGGCGAAGCCTACGGCATCGCAGGCGACATCATCGCGCTAAATGCCGCGTACCGCTACTCTACCGATTCGAACTGATAGCACTCCGGAAGATACCACGACCGTGCGCGAAGGACTGCGCAGATTTTTCGACGAATACACACAACAGGAACAACGATAACCATGCCAGAAGATTCAATGACACCACACGCAGCAACCGACGTTACAACCTCCTACGATCGCGCCCATGACTGGCACTCGCTCAACGCGATGCTGAACCTCTACGACAAGCAAGGGCGCATCCAATTTGATAAAGACCTCCAAGCCGTACACGAGTACGTCGAAAAGCACGTGCTGCCGAACACCATCCACTTCAAATCCACGCAAGACAGACTCAGCCGGCTCATAGCAGACGGCTACTACGACGAATCCGTATTCGCCCAATACGACGCCGAATTCCTTGACAGGTTTTACCGCAACGTGGAGGACTGCGGATTCGAATTCGATACATTCCTCGGAGCCTTTAAGTTCCACCGCTCATACGCATTGAAAACCTTCGATGGCAAACAATACCTGGAGAACTTCCCGCAACGCGTGGCCGCCGTCGCGCTCGCGCTTGCCGCCGGCGACCAGGCAGCCGCCGAATCGTATTTCGAAGAACTCGTATCAGGGCGTTTCCAACCGGCGACTCCCACTTTCCTCAACCTCGGTAAAGCGCAGCGCGGAGAGGCGGTCAGCTGTTTTCTCGTACGTATCGAAGACAACATGGAGTCCATATCGCGTGGCATCAACGCCGCATTGCAGCTGAGCAAGCGAGGCGGAGGCGTCGCACTGTTGCTTAGCAATCTGCGTGAGGCCGGCGCGCCCATCAAGCGCATCAAACACCAGTCCAGCGGCGTTGTGCCTGTGATGAAACTGCTTGAGGACTCTTTCAGCTACGCCAACCAGTTGGGCGCTAGACAGGGTGCCGGTGCGGTGTACCTCAGCGCTCATCATCCGGACATCATGCGTTTTCTCGACACCAAGCGCGAGAATGCGGATGAGAAGATTCGCATCAAATCTTTGGCTCTTGGAGTAGTGATTCCCGACATCACATTCGAACTGGCGAAGAGACACGAACGTATGGCCCTGTTCAGCATATGACGTCGAACGCGTCATGGGCAGACCCTTCGCCGATGTTTCCATCAGTGAAAACTACCGGAATATGGTGGACGATGAACGCATCGGAAAAACCTACATTGACGCACGAGAGTTCTTCATGACTTTGGCCGAATTGCAATTCGAATCCGGATACCCGTATATGGTGTTCGAAGATACTGTGAACCGAGCCAACCCGATCGACGGGCGAATCGCCATGAGCAACCTGTGCTCGGAAATCCTCCAAGTGCAGGAGCCAAGCACCTATCATGAGGATCTGTCCTACGATCACGTGGGACGTGACGTGTCCTGCAATCTTGGATCGCTCAACATCGCCAAAGCGATGGACGGTGATTTGGGACGAACTGTGGAACGTGCGATTCGCGCACTGACCTCAGTGTCGGAACATACGGACATAGCGTGTGTGCCATCCATCCGACGTGCCAACGACGAAGGCCATGCCATCGGATTGGGACAGATGAACCTCCATGGATTCCTTGCCAGAGAATCGATCATGTACGGTTCGCCGGAAGCCCTCGACTTCACCGACATGTACTTCATGACCGTTGCCTACCATGCCTATCGTGCCTCGCATGATCTCGCAGTCGAACGCGGGACACGGTTTAGAGGCTTCGAACGGTCTGCCTATGCGAAGCCTGCCGGCGCAGGCAACTATTTCGACAAATACACGAACGGCGAGCGACCGCTGGCACCGAAGACCGGAAAAGTCGCGTCGCTGTTCGCACAACGTGGCATCATATCCCCGACGAGGATGATTGGCGGCGTCTGCGTGACGACATCATGCGTGACGGTATCTTCAACCAATATCTACAGGCCGTGCCGCCCACGGGGTCAATTTCGTACATCAATCATTCCACGAGTTCCATCCATCCTATCGCCTCGAAGATTGAGATTCGCAAGGAAGGCAAGATTGGACGGATCTACTATCCGGCTCCTTATATGACCAACGACAATCTCCAGTATTTCGCGGATGCGTATGAAATCGGATGGAAGGCCATTGTCGATACGTATGCCGAGGCAACGCGGCATGTCGATCAGGGTCTGTCGTTGACCTTGTTCTTTCCCGATACGGCGACTACCCGAGATTTGAACAAGGCGCAGATTTATGCGTGGCGCAAAGGCATCAAAACGCTGTATTACATCCGCATTCGTCAGCAGGCGTTGTCTGGCACCGAAGTGCAAGGCTGCGTCAGCTGCATGTTGTGAAACTCTTGGCTTGAAAGGAAAAGACATGTCTCGTTTGGTTTACCGCGCGATGCTTCGTCTGACGGCTCCGGACGAATACAGGCGGCTATACGGCCGCGACAATAAGACGACGATCAGAAAGGACGACCATCATGGCACCGATATCCGTACCTCGGCAGAGAATTAAGCTCATTGACCGCGTGAGCGCCATCAACTGGAACAGGCTCGAGGACGACAAGGACCTCGAGGTGTGGGACCGCCTGACCGGCAACTTCTGGCTGCCGGAGAAGGTGCCGGTCTCCAACGACCTGCCGGTATGGCGGAGCATGGGCGAGGCGGAGCATACGCTTACCATGCGCGTGTTCACTGGCCTCACCCTGCTCGACACCATCCAGGGGACCGTCGGTGCGGTCAGTCTCATCCCCGACGCGCTCACCCCGCATGAGGAGGCCGTCTACACGAACATCGCGTTCATGGAGTCGGTGCATGCCAAAAGCTATTCATCGATCTTCTCCACCCTGTGCTCTACACGCCAGATCGACGAGGCGTTCTCCTGGAGCGAGGAGAACGAATACCTGCAGAAGAAGGCGCGCATCGTGCTCGACTATTACGAGGGTGACAGTCCGCTCAAACGCAAGGTGGCCTCAACCCTGCTCGAATCGTTCCTGTTCTACTCGGGCTTCTACCTGCCGATGTACTTCTCCGCGCACGCCAAGCTCACCAACACCGCGGACGTGATCCGCTGATCATCCGCGACGAGGCCGTGCACGGATACTACATCGGCTACAAATACCAGAAGGGTCTCGAACGGGTCGACGACGGCAAACGCGCGGAACTGCGCGACTACACCTATGATTTGCTCAACGACCTGTACGACAACGAGGTGGAGTACACGCGCAGCCTGTACGAGCCGGTCGGATTGACGCAGGACGTCGAGAAGTTCCTGCGCTACAACGGCAACAAGGCGTTGATGAACCTCGGATACCCCGCGCTGTTCCCGCAGGAGATCTGCGACGTGAACCCGTCGATCCTTGCTGCGTTAAGTCCGAACGCCGACGAGAACCACGATTTCTTCTCCGGCTCGGGAAGCTCGTACGTCATGGGCAAATCGGTCGAGACCGATGACGACGACTGGGATTTCTGAACGGCGGGCGGGGACGGAGGCAGTCAGCCGC
>ENA-OQMZ01000857-OQMZ01000857.1-human-gut-metagenome-genome-assembly--contig:-NODE-857-length-12138-cov-1.911498_pt1 | contig 12138 bp, 16 predicted proteins | sample MGYA00242621_ERZ504862 | MGnify/ENA primary metagenome ERZ504862 (study PRJEB26092, sample SAMD00036393) | human gut metagenome | host: Homo sapiens | study: EMG produced TPA metagenomics assembly of... | reverse complement strand
CAAAACGATAATAAATGACAATCAAATAGAAAGGGATGAATAAAACTGTAAAACAGGGGTGTTAAAACAGGGTAACGGACAATCGGAACGGATTGCCCGTACTATATCGGAGAAAGGTGAACTATAAAGGGAGGTGGAATCGGGTGGATTGACCCATCTCTTGATAATTGCAGAATGACGACTGTATTAAATCATAGGGAATGAGTAAGTCTTTTTGATAAGGCAGAATGCAGTTCGGAACAGGCAACCAGAAAAACAATGTTTTTTGTTTGCTTATCCGCCAATTTTTCGTTATCTTTGTCAAAATGAAGACAGCAGACGGTACTTTCGGGTACGGTCATTGTCGTGACATGGAAGATTCATACTCGGCTTGGAAACAGGCGGAGATTGATATACATATTATACGTTCACTGAACGTCTTGGAATAGAAAACTGACACTTATCAAAAAGACAAGATGTATAGCAAAATATTCATACTGTATGTTTATACAGCAAGGGTTTGCTTATCTGCCTTTTAGGTATGGCAGTACCTCTATTCCGGAATAGCGTAGGTTCATGCTGTTCTTTAGGGTGCAAGGTGGACATAATTCTTAAAAACACATTGAATATGAAACAGATTTCCTTGCACGTGTATCAGTCCATCGACGGTTGTCCGGCTCCTTCGGACAAGCATTTTGATGCGGCTGTGGATGCCTCCAGTTGTGTGCTGATTGACGAAGAAACTTACCTGCGTATTTATATGAACCATTTGGGTTGGCCGATTACGGCGAAAGAGACTTTGGTTGTGACGAACGGCGGCATCGACCTGACGGAGAATGAACGAGTGAAGTTCATCCAAGGAGATGCAGTGGCAGAACTGAGACAGATGAAGGAAGACGGCGACGGTATGGTGGTGGCTTACGGTGAGGAAATCGGGGCTTTACTCTTGGATAACGGGCTGGCGGACGAAATCACAGTGACAACCGTTCCGGTACTAATCGGCGGCGGCGAAAAGGCATTGGAATGCGGATTGAATGACGGCAGAGCTTGGATTGTGCGGTCAAATAAGGTGCTGGTGGACGGAAAAATGAGGACGGTGTACGGGAAGGTCTAATATGACAAATAGATATTATAGCAAAAGTGCAGCAACCAATTGCTGCACTTATTTATAAAAAGACGTGCCTTAAACATGCTAAATAGGCGAAAAGTAAGGCAAGTATATTACTTTTTAAGCCGAATACTAAAAAAGGTAGAGAAAGATATAAGGAGGATGGAGCCTCCGAAGATATAAAAATACAGCAACACCAACTAAACCGGCACATAGGTAAAGCCGGGCAATACATCAGAACTAATAGCGTACTTTGCCATATCACGCTATGGCTGACAAAACAGCCTTTACATGAATGGCAAAGGAGTCACCGCTACGGCTCGGAATATGCGAAAACAAGATGGCTGTTATACGATTGAGCTGCCATAGAGATTTAGAACTTTTAGTCCATTCGCTGTAGCCTTACGATAAGTATAAAACGTACCACCCTTGGGTTTGCCGTCATACCAGGCAATAAGAGACGAACTTTGAAAAACCATATAGTCGTTGCGTCGAAGCAAACAGCCAATGGTAGTAGTGTTCGCTCAGGATGATAACATCATCCGAGTTACAGAGAATAGTATCATACCGGGCTTTCATCGCATCGTTCCACCGCTCGGATTGTCCGCGATACGGTACTACGGCAATAACTTGCAGACCTGACAATTCGGACTGCAACGCAAGAGCAACTTCTGCCGCCAGCATATCAAACCCCATGGCACAACCACAGTAAAAATGACGATAACCTCCAGCGTATGCCTTGGTTATCGCTGCCTTTAATTGCAGCTTCAGTTGCTTCCTGTATAGGAATGGAATATTGCGGTGTCCACTGAAGCAAACGGACACTGCCTTATCATACTTTGTCTGGGTCATATTATTTCACTTTGTAATGGGTTCTTGCGAGGAATATACCTCCGAGTACATTAGCACCAAGGCTTTCAAGCTGATTGGCATAGGTAGCATAACTCAGCCTTTGGTTATCACATCATCAAAGACTACCACAGACCTGCCGTTGAAAAAGGCCGAATCAAACTCAATGACGTTTACCTTACGGACTTCTTTCTCTGCCTTACGGTTTTCGTGAATGGTTAGCCTCTCACCACTCACTGATACATGGTCATAACCATTGATAGCTCCCGTCAGTTCGCATACTCTTTGGCAGAATGCTTTGTAACGTATCTCGTTCTTCTTATCGGTGGATGCCGGTACGGGAGAAAATACAATGTTAGTACATGATGTTCCATAACGTTCGGTCATGTTGGCTGCCGTGCGTTGAGCAACCTCTTCGTATGCCCGTCCATCCTTGAAATCAAAGACTAACTTGCGGTCTGCTATCTCACGCTCACTCACATTGCGTATGCGTGCAGGAAAATACTTACAGAACCATGCCTGTGGCTTGTCCAACTGTTTTTGAAGTTCTATGTCTATCGTCTTTGCCATAACTCTGATAATTTTTCTTTTTCCCTCTTTTTGAAGGCTGTTCAGCCTGCTGAGGGATATTTTCTGCCATCAACTGCCGCCCAAGAATACCGATAAGACAAAACGGGGACAAGAAATACGCTCTGACGTGTCAGAGGAAGATTTTTCGTTCCAGCGATAGTGGCGATTTGATGTTTGGTAAAAGGCGGCTTACTTTGCGGAAAATATGACTACAGCAGAGCTAACCGACAAACAGAATATGCTTTCTTACTACAGGCGGTTGTCATATAGACATGTAGAATAGGTGCAAGATTTATAAAAGGAATGGGTGGGCAGTGGAACGTCTGTGGCTTGCCGGTCCAAACTTCCCGATGAAGTGACCATACAACTTAGTCTCAAATCTGGCGAAGCGTAAACCTTGGCAGTTTGTGACCGAGGTGTACGGTCTTTTCATGTTTGGCTTCCGTAAAGAGTCTTTCACTCACCCCATAGCAGCTCTGCTGCCATAAGGTGAGTGAATGTCTCTTGCGGACAAGTCCTGTGACGCTCCGCTGATGGTGTGGGGCGAAGCTATAAAAACAAACAGACGGCATTGCCGGTTACAAAAGAACAGATAGCAGAGGTCGCTGCAAGGACAACAGATTGGCTTGATTGACACTTGTGGCAAATATGCATCGTCCTTGCTTTATCCCAAAGACTGGTACACAGCATATAGCAGACTTGTATGCCATTTGCCGTGTACCGGTCAGGGCGAACATCTTCTATAAAAGTTGAGCATGTACAATTAAAAGAGGAAATTGTATGGGTAAGACTTTATGATATAAAAGTGATATGGCTTATAAATTATCGGTGCTATTTTAGATTAGTGCCACGATTTTGCTAACTTTGCAAGTGAGTGAAAACGAATTTGATATAAGTAATGAAGCCATAACCCCCATATCCGATTATGTCGAAATACACCGTAATGTTGTAAATAACCAGATTGAAACGGGCTGCTTCATTCAAATAAAAATACGATGAATGCAAGACTATTGTTCATACTCCTGCTTTTCACAATTGGGGCATTGTGGTATATTATCGGCTACTGGCGACGAAAAGCAGGAGAAGCGGCATTCGCCGCCGCACGGTTGACCGAAAAGAGCGAGGAACGTGAACGTTACTGTCGTCTGGCGGTAATGGCCGGTCATCGGGAAGCCTGCCGTATGTTCTGTCTCTTGCATCCCGAACGGTTTGATGGCCATTCTCCCCATAAGCCGTTCAAGTTACGAGGCATCCGAATCTCCTTTTACGGATATTACTATCCGTCACGATACAATGCGCTGCTCAATGATGAACAGAGGGCTTTCTGCCATTCCATCTACCAGTTCAAACAAGGAGATATACACGGAATCGAGTTCTTTAAAACGTGTATGAATGCCTTGCAACTGAAAAAGAGACCTTACCATATAATGTTCATGCCGTGTAGCAACTGGATAAAATACGGTCAACGGTTCAAACGGCTCGACTGGTACATCGGAAAGCACCGACAGGATTTAACTTCAGGACTGTACGACGTTGATATTTGCGATGCACGAGAAAGCCTGCATGAGGCCAAAGGTGGAGAGAAGCGTATCCTCGAACGAAACTACCTCATTACCGGAAAAATCAAAGGGAAAGAGATTATCATCATAGATGATGTGCTGACAACCGGGCAAAGCGTGGTGGATTACAAGGAAGAGATAGAACGGTGCGGTGGCAAAGTAGTGGCGGCTATCTTCTATGGCAAGACGCTCTCCATGCCTTCGATGCTCCTTGTACAAATACACGTCTGGGGCAACCATATTGCCCATATTATTGAACGGATGACAAAGTAACCGGAACGTTTTCAGCCCTTTTCACTTCTCTTTTACAAACCTGCCAATGCTGATATACACTCCTGCCGGATGGATTGGATATAATCGAGTATAAGCGAGGGGCTGATACTCCTGCCATTGAGTTTGCAGGTGATATGCAGGTGTTCGCCGGTGCTGCGTCCTGTGGAGCCGGTAATGCCAACCACATCACGAGGATGAACTATTGCCCCTTTGACGATAAGAATTTTAGAGAGATGACAATAACTGACGGTGTACCTACCATGCCGCAAGGTTACATACTTGCCGGAAGTCTTGTCCTGTCCGACCTTCACGACCACACCCTCCATCATGCCATCACCTTGTCGCCACGTGCGCGCAAGTCCAGTCCGCCATGAAATTTACTCTTTCCCGTAAACGGGTCCTTACGGTAGCCATAAGGCGAAGTGACCTTGATATAACGTAACGGGTAACTTACACTCAAGTAACGATCCATCCACTTTTTCTTATCCATATCTGCGGATACCGGGATACCTGTTGAAACTTCCTGTACGGAAATCTCGCTTTCGGATGCCGGTTCCGCTTGGTCTAACCCCATATCCAATACCTCCATCTTGTAGCGTGTTGGGGTAACGGCAACGGTATTGAATTGTGCTTTGGCTGGCGTGATACATAATGAGACACCCGTCATCATCAATAATAAAATCTTTCTCATGGCAGCAAAGTTAGCACGCTCTTCTTATGTCTGTCCATTGCCGACTGTTTTCTCTCCAAATATAACTATTTATTCAATTTGAATATGATTATTTGCGAAAAATCATATTCAAAACATTAAAAATACCACTTTATAATCACTTATAAAGAAATGTTTTAGTCATCAGATAAGAAATCGCTCTATATTTGACTGAGTATAATTTATAACATCGTTCAGAATATGAAAAAAGAACAATTTGAGTTCAACGAAACTGCCTTATCCGACATTGGCCCGCTTTGGGCTTACCCAAGAAATGATTGAAGATTTGCCCCTGTGTATCCTGAAAGAAATCGGGAAAGGCGGCTACTCGCCGGTACTGCCCATGCGTGTCACTAACGAGAATGGCGAAGTAATCGAGAGTCGCAGTCGGTTTGCCTTTATCCGTATGGATAGCGGCGAGGTGGATGTGGTTTTTTATCCCACACTGAAGTCGTCACCACTGGAATGCTACAACGAGGAGCAGCAAAAACAGTTGCTTGACGGCAAATCCATCATTGCAGACGTGGCTATGGCGGACGGACGACGCAGTAAAGCTTTCGTGCAAATCGACGAGGAAACAAAACAGGTGATGTATGTTCCGACACCCATCATCGCCCGTAACCTGAAAGTGCTGGCAGAGGTAATGCACTTAGGTACAGTAGAAGTTAACGGAATGCAGCATGGTGAGCCTCTGACGGTGGCAGTGGATGGCGAACCTGTCACGGTAGGCATCGACCTTCACAACAAGACGGGCATCCGTTTCTGCGCAGGTGACGCGCAGAAATGGAAAGAACAACCCAAGCGTGAATGGGATAAGTACACCTTCGGTTGCTACGGTTGCTGGGTGATGGATGATGACGGCAATCTCGACTACGTTCCAGAGGAGGAATACACCGAAGAACTGTGGAACGAACAGAAGAAAAGCGGTGAACGTAACCGAACGGCAGGTATTCACAAATAAAACCTATTTAATATAAGCGTATGGCACAACAGAAATATTATCCCGAAGAGATTCTCGTCGAGAAGATGCAGAGCGGCGAATACGGCTGGCTCGATTACATCAACCATTTTTCTGCCGAGTGGCAGGAGGAGTACGCCCATTACTGTGAGGAAAAAGGACTCACGGTCTGCGAAGATTCTGCCGCCGGGTTTGTCCGTTTCAAAGACGAACAATTGGAAGCGGCTATGAAATACGGCAACGCATAACAAGTAACCATCATAACATCAGACTATGACGATACGAACAAATACTAATCCTCGGCAGATGGACTTGCAACCCGAAATGCGCAATCTACTGATGCGTAACGGACTTCAAGCCCATGTCGCATTTGACGGAGGCGGCTACCGGCTGATTGTGCAAGGGCATGATTCACCGTTATTGGTCTATCCTATAACAGAACGACAGATGTTGGCTCTGACGGACTGGGGAACGAATACGGCCAACAAGAAAGCCTACAACATACTCACGAGTATCATAGGAAAAGACTTCTATATGCCGAAAAATTTCGTCCATGCCCGCAATGCCAACGGTCGCGTGGCAATGGGGCTACATGGCTACCGCATCGGTATCGGTGAGTACGGACACATGGGGCGACTGGGTATGCCCCCTCCATTCCTTGGTTGGACACCACGCGAACAGTGGGGTTTCCACCTACGCAGAGTGGTGGGCAGCTTTTCTTTCCGGGGCCATCCATCGTACCCGAACGCCCAGACGGGCGCATGAAGCCCGGCGAACTGCAATCGGGTGGCTACGGCTTTTACTACAAAGGCGGTCAACAGGAGCAACCCATTGTACAGCAAGATGTATTGAAGAACTTGCAGGAGGTCATTACACCGCTTGTCAGCCGTCCGCGCAGCAAGGAACCGGCACAAGCATACAAGGAGTTGATTGCTTCACCAGTCTATTTTTCCAACGAGAAATGGTCGGAGTGCCTTACTTCGCACGGTCTTATCGTGGATATGGAACGGAGGACACTGACCGTACAATCGGAAAGTGTCAATGCCGATATGGTCTATGACCTGACGGAAGAAGAAGTGAAAAAACTGGCTACCGCATCCATCGAGGAACAACCTGTGGAGAAACGGCTGGATCTGCTGAACGGCATTATCGGAGCGGACTTTGCCGATAAAGTAACGATGGAACAGCTCAACAGCGAACAACGCATCAGTATCGGCCTGCATCCCGAAGTGCGGCATGAACTGGAAGAACGGCAGCGGCAGGAACAAGAATTATTCATGCAGCAAGAAACTCCGATGCGGCAGGAATACATACAGGGCAGTATCGGTGCAGCCGTGGACGGTCGTGACCTGCAACTACTCAACGAAAGCAAAGGCTGGTATCGTGAGGAGAAACATGGCCGGGAAGTAGAGTCAGTGACATTGCCGTGCAACCAGCACAGACGGAGGGTAAATACAAGATGTCCGCTGTTATTGACGGACAGGTCATCAGCCACGAAATCAGCCAGAAAGACTACGACAAGTTTCTTGCTGTGGATGATTACCACCGGATGAAACTTTTTTTCGAAGATTTTCAACGAGGTGGATATGAAGACACGTCCTGAAGCGAACAAGGGGCTTGGCGTGAAGATATTCGCTGCCCTTACCGCCGGTGCTGTGGTGGCATCGGAAGTCGCACATGGCTTCCATCACCACCACTCTCCGGAGTTCTATGGCGAACGTTTCAGCGGACCGCCACATCCATACTTCAAGCCCGGCTAGATACACCGAGAGATGTGGCCATCCGTAATTTCGAGGCACAGATGAATCAAGATATTAATGAAATGAGAAGAGGGAGGTAACCTATGAGAGACGGAGACCTTACATACGATGACTTTCTGCAACGACTAAACATCCAGGACGTATTGATTGACGCAGGGTATCACCTGAACCGTCGTGACGGTCTGCGCTATCCCTCGTATGTTCGTTTGGACAGCGACGGCAGACGTATCCGTGGTGACAAATTTATTGTGACACAACAAGGAAAATGCTGTTTCCACGCACAACAACAGAAAGTTATAACATCATTTCCTTCATCAAGGAGCATCCGCACTTTTTCACGGAGTACCATGCGGGTATGTCTCCGGACAGACTGGTGAATCTTGTCTGTAACAGATTACTGAACATTCCTGTCACTGAACGGAAAACCCGAATAGTGAACCCTAAACGAGATGTAAAGCCATTTGACATAGCGGATTACGACATTCATAAGTTCAATCCGCAGAATCGGGAAACGCAGAAAAAATTTTATCCTTATTTTAAAAGCCGAGGTATCGACCTTTATACACAATATGCCTTCCATCGGCATTTTTATCTGGCTACGAAACATCGGGAGGACGGTGCGACCTACACGAACCTGTCCTTTCCACTAACCCTGCCCAAAGGCGACGGAGCGATTGTGGGACTTGAAGAACGAGGACGTGCCCGTATGGACGGGAGCGGCAGCTACAAAGGCAAAGCCGCAGGGAGCAATTCAAGCGAGGGACTGTGGATTGCCAGCCCTGCCCGCACTTCTCTCACCTCCGCCAAACATATCTATTGGTTCGAAAGTGCTTATGATGCGATGGCATATTACCAACTTCATCAGGCACAGAACAAGGATCTGCGAAAGGCGGTATTCATCTCTACCGGAGGGGCACCGAGCCAGCAGCAATTCAAAGGAGCGATAAAAGCAACTCCCCATGCCTCACATCATCTTGCTTCGATCATGACCGTGCCGGACAAGTCTATGCTATCCACTTTGCTCTCACTCATGCAGGCTGGAACTTCTCCACCTGTCTGTCACAAACCGGCAGACTGATTGTACAGAACAACAGCGAAGACTATTCACAGTATGAAATAGAACTTGAACCATTCAATTTTGAAAAGATTACAGCCATTCTGGGTATAAATGATGCAAAACAAAATTTGAAGAATGGGGAGCGTGACGACATGGGAATTGGTGACGGCTATCTACAGGAAATGAGAATGGTTTGTATGGATGAGTACGAAATGGCTCGTGACGAAGGTTCTGCCAGTGAGGAAGAATTAGAGAAAATGAGAAGCAATCTGGAAGCCATCGAAAAAGCGATTGATGCTTCCATTTCCGGTCCGGAAGCTACAGGATGCATCTTGTATGAATCTGCGCAGAGGGTTATAAGGATTGGAACGACCAGCTACTCGGCAAACGGATAAAACCAGAGAAGGATAACCTTGACGATTGGGAGATCAGCGGTAAAGCCACGCTGAATCATGCCTTGTCCGATTTGCCCGAAGTCAATCCGGAACATATCCGAAACGGATTATACGACGAAGCGGACCATGAGGCTGTGCGAAAGCGTCTTGAACGTGCGGACAGAGTAATATTCTCCTTTGAAACCAATGACCAAGGAATGTCAGATAAGGGTTTTCAGGAAATGTACAAGATACGGGAAGAACTTGCCCGGTTGGAAGTGGATATAACCAATTCTCTTTCCGGAATGAGAGAAGACTTTCATTCCCGTTTTCACCGATAATCCATAAAACCTATGCAGAGAACTTGTCACAAAACCATTGTCATCCATCCACATACCGGGCAATTTGTCATCAACGAGCTGCCCACTCTCGTGCTGTGCGGCACTGTATGGGTGTACGGAGGCATGGAAGGGCTGCCATTGACAGCTATTGCACAGTAATTGCCTTGATACTCTCGTTACTGTTACTCTACCGTTATCTCTACCTGCGGCGAATCCGTTATTGCATCGGTACGGAACAACTTGTCAGCGAATACGGTATTATCCGTCGCAAAGTGGATTATATGGAGCTATATCGTATCGTGGATTTTCAAGAGCACCAAAGCCTGCTGCAACAATTTTGTGGGCTGAAAACCGTACGTATCCTTTCAATGGACAGAAACACGCCCCGTCTTGACCTGATCGGTATCTTCCATAGGGACGACCTCGTGTCAATTATCCGTGAACGGGTAGAAACTAACAAACGAAAAAAGGGAATATATGAAATCACGAATCATTAGTCTGGGGCTGGTTGCCTCGCTGGTATGCCTGCTTCCACAGGTGGCAGAAGCCCAAATTGCGGCTTCCAATCCGTTGGAATGGACTGCATTGGCCGAAGGTAACGAACTGATAAACGGGCAGATTGAAAAACAAATAAAGGGACAGACACAAACAGCCTTGCTCCAAAACAGCATCGCTACCGAGTTCAACCAAATTCACAAGTGGGAGAAGCAGTACAACAGTTACCTCAAGACAGCAAGCGGTTACGCTTCATCACTGAAAGCCTGTACGCATCTCTACAATGACGGTGTGCGGATTTTCCTCACGCTGGGGAAATTAGGCAAGGCCATCCAAAACAATCCGCAGGGCATTGTGGCCAGTATGAACATGAACAACCTCTATATAGAAACAGCAACGGAACTTGTCTCTGTTTTTACATTGCTGAATGACGCTGTGGCCAAAGGTAGCAACGAAAACATGCTTACGGGGGCAGAACGCAGCAAGACGCTATGGGCGTTGAACGACCAACTATCGGATTTTAGCCGGAAGTTGCATCTGCTCTATTTGAGCATACGGTACTATACTTTCAATGATGTGTGGAACAACGTAACGGCAGGAATGCTTGACCGTGACAACGGTGAGGCAGCTCGTATGGCTCTGTCCCATTGGCACAGGGCGGCAGCTCTCGTCCGATAAAATATATCAGTTATGAAATGGACAATTTGGATAAGTATATTACTGCTGTGTCTTACCGGTATCGGTGAGGTACAAGCGCAGAATGACCCTGTACTGGCCGGAATGATTGCAGTATATACCGAAAAGGCAGAGAAGGAGCTGAAGAATCAGGAAAAGGTCATGCTGATGCAGACCACCGGACATATTTGGACAAAAGAAGAAGTGCAGGCGACAACAGACCTGCAACGAGAGTTTAATAACTATCTAAACTCTTTCCGGTCAATAGTCTGCTATGCGGCGCAAACTTATGGGTTCTATTATGAGGTATCGAGGCTGACAGACAATATGGGCGACTTCACCAAACAATTGAAGCGAAGTCCAGCCAATACGCTTGCCGTAGCCCTATCCACACAGCGCAACAAGATTTATAGGGAACTGATGATGAACAGCGTGGAAATAGTGAACGATATACGCACAGCGTGCCTTTCGGAGAACAAGATGACGGAAAAAGAGCGTATGGAAATTGTCTTTGGCATCCGTCCAAAGCTCAAAACAATGAACACAAAGCTGCAACGACTGACCAAAGCGGTAAAGTACACGACAATGGGCGACATTTGGCGGGAAATCGACGAGGGTGCACATCCCGAAGCCGATAAACGTAGTATCGTGGACGCAGCCAAGCGACGTTGGCGACAGATTGGAAAGAATGTAAGACCTTAAAAATGTAATGATATGGGAATTTGGGATTCAATATTAAATATGGCGGCAAAGCAGCAAAAGCTACCGGAAGAAGTATGGGACATGCTGCACTGCATCCTTCACAAACCTTACGGGGCACAGGACAAGCCGTCAAGACCGCAGCCATCGGCGGTGCAGTCGGTTATGTGGGTTGGGAGAAACTAACCACAGATAAGAGCGTGGTACATATCGTAAGCGATGCGGTCATAGGGAAATCGGCTACGGATACCCTTGCAGATGCAGCGGACGGTGTGCGAGAACTGACAAGCAAAGCCGGAGAAGCAGTCGGTTCCGTCAGCGGTACGGTAGCCGGCATAGACTCAAAACTGGGTGGAGTATCGAATTTTCTACGGCAAGTCTCCAATGGCGGAGTTTCCGATATGTTCGGTAACTTTTTCCGTAATCTCGGACAGGGTAACGTGTCGGGATTGAGTATAGCGGGACTGGTCGCAGCAGCATTTCTTATATTCGGACGCTTCGGCTGGCTGGGCAAGATTGCCGGTGCATTTCTCGGCATGATGCTTATCGGCAACAATGCCGGTATTTTCCGCACACCTGATACGAGAAGCATACAACGAATACAGACACCCGCTCTTCCCGTTGAAGAACAGACGAATAGCGGGGGGATGAAAAGATAAGAATAAGAATACGAATCAAATATAATCACATAATGAAATATACAGAAGAAATGATCCTGCAATCCGAAAGTGG
>ENA-OQMZ01000856-OQMZ01000856.1-human-gut-metagenome-genome-assembly--contig:-NODE-856-length-12149-cov-1.976876_pt1 | contig 12149 bp, 15 predicted proteins | sample MGYA00242621_ERZ504862 | MGnify/ENA primary metagenome ERZ504862 (study PRJEB26092, sample SAMD00036393) | human gut metagenome | host: Homo sapiens | study: EMG produced TPA metagenomics assembly of... | reverse complement strand
CCCAGATGCTCTGCGTTTTTTTCCTGCAAAAGCATCTCTGTTTCCCTATCTCTGCCATTTTCCTTCTGCAGAGCTTTCTTTTCCAGAAAGCAATACAGCGGCAGCTGTCTGTAGATCTCACCATGCCTGAAAAAATCTCCCGGAAGGACAGCCACCACACACAGGAAGATCAGGCTCAAAACCACGCAGAAAGCCCTCTGGATATTCGTCACCCACGATCACCTCTTATGGTATTTTATGACCTGTCCTCTTCGATTAGACTATCGGAAAAAGCCAGATTCAGTCCCTCGGAAATGGTAAAGCTTAAATACCGTACCGTTTCATCCACATCCTTTGGTGTTACAAACATGGTGTAAAGCTTCGGCGAGATCATTTCTTCCAGAAACTCCTTCTGCTCATCTTCCTCCAGCGCCTCCAGAAGCTCCGCCATGGAATCATGGACAATAGTAGCCGCATCCACCACAGTCGGAACACCGATCCCGATCACACGGACCGAAAGATTTTCTTCATTCAGGCCTTCCCTGTGGTTCCCACGCCGGAGCCCGGACTGATCCCGGTATCCGTGATCTGGATCGTCCGGTTAAGTCTTGTCGTACTTCTGGCCGCCAGCGCATCTACGGCGATCACCACATCCGGCTTTGTCTCCGAAACAACACCCCGAACAATTTCCAGGTTCCATTCCGGTCTGTGCCATCACACCCGGAACGATCCCGCTGATCTGATGCATTTTCATATGTTCATTGCTCTTCAGCCCATATTCCCGGATCACATGCCTTGTCATATGAAGGTTGGAAACTGCACGGGGGCCAAGGAATCCGCAGTGATCTCCTGATTCCCAAGTCCTACCACCAGGATCGACTGCTGACGTCCAAGATCGATCAGCTCCCTTAAATGATGTGCCACCTCTTCCGAGATTTCCCTGTGATAATCCTCATCCGGAACGGAAAGATCCGGTGCCTCAATGGTAATATAGGTTCCTGTGGTTTTCCCATGGTCCTGGCTCCGTTTTCCGTTGTGATCCGCACTACGGTAGTCCGAACATCCTTTTCTTCATCGTATCTTTCCCTGATCTCTACTCCATGTACTTCTACATTTTCCTCCTGAAATCGTTCCGTTGCTTCCAGTGCCAGGTCTGTTCTGATTCTGCTCCTTCCAGCCATACTCTCATCCTCTTTTTCTGTAAGATTGCAAAGACTTTTCCACTGCTATCTGCAGCTTTACCGGTGTTTTCCCTTTCATTATTTCCATTTTTCCCATAAATTAATGTTAATCATTTCCCCTTTCCCACACAGCATCTGTATTTTTTGCATATTTTTTTGGAATTTTTGCGAAAAACATCTTGACATTCCTGTGCACGTATAATAATATATATAAGCATGTTTCATAGGAGCGCCCGTGTCTGTTCCTGTGAATGTAATTTAATATTATATTTTTAAGGAATCGGAGGTGTACGAATTGGCTAACATTAAATCCGCAAAGAAGAGAATCTTAGTTAACAGCACTAAGGCTGCAAGAAACAAAGCAATCCGTTCTGCAGTTAAGACTTCCATCAAGAAAGTTGAGACAGCAGTTGAGAATAAGGATAAGGCAGCTGCAGAGGTTGCTCTTAAGGACGCAATCTCCACAATCAGCAAAGCTACATCCAAGGGCGTTTATCACAAAAATAACTGCGCCAGAAAGATTTCCCGTCTTTCCAAAGCTGTCAACAGCATTGCGTAATAGACCACGGAATATTTTAGTTATAAGCTTATAAGTAAAAGGAAGACAGTCGAACCGTCAGCGACTGTCTTTTTTGTATATAGATTTCTGCATTGACCAAAAGGAGTTTTTTTATGATATCTCATCCCTTTCCCTACCGCATTATCCGCAGCAGCCGGAAAACCCTGGCGATCCAGGTCAGCGTTTCCGGTCAGGTAACTGTCCGCGCTCCACACACAATGCCAGATTCCACCATCCATCGTTTTCTCTCACAGAAAGAAAGCTGGATCCTGGAGCATCTCTCACACGCTGCCACTGAGCCGGCACAGTCCCCGGCTGAAAATCCGCCTCTTTCGGAATTTCGCCGCAGTTATTATATGGAATCCGCCAGAAAAATATTCAAAAGAAAAACCGCAGCCTACGCCAGAAAAATGGGCGTAACCTACGGCCGTATCACGATCCGGGAACAAAAAACCCGCTGGGGAAGCTGCACCAGCGAAGGAAACCTGAACTTCAACTGGCGGCTGATCTTCGCCCCGGAAAAAGTCCTGGATTATGTTGTAGTACACGAACTTTCCCACAGAAAAGAAATGAATCATTCCCCTGCCTTTTATGCAGTGGTGGCATCTGTGATGCCGGAGTATAAAGTCTGCGAAAAATGGCTCAGGGACAACGGAGCGACCCTGTGGCAGAACCCGTCTCCGTAAAACTCAGGCTCTCACTGCTCTCGCCGAGCTGTACTTCACGATCAGAAGCTCCACGCTGAGCACATCTCCAAGTGTACCTGTCTTTACCGCCTCTTCCGCATCCACAAAATCCCGCACAGCATTCTCCAGCTCTTCCACAGTGTAGGATCTGGCACAGGATGCCAGGTTCCGCACAACAAAAGAGGGTACTCCCAGTTTGGAAGCGATCTCGGTTTGAGAAAGACCCTCCTGTGACATTTTCTTGGTCAGGCAGATCTGACGAAACTGTTTCGCCAGAAGAAACAATATCCGCATCGGCGGTTCCCGAAGAGTCAGAAGGTCATAGTACAGATCCAGGGCCCGCTTCTGGTTCTTCTCTGTCACCGCACGCACCATATCAAAGATCTTATTGGTTGTCTGCGTGGTACAGACAGCCTGGATATCTGCAGCCGTCACAACATCTCTTCCGACCGTATAGGAGATCAGCTTTTCCAGCTCCATCCTTATATTTCCCATATCTGTTCCCGTCATGGTCAGCAGAAGCTCCACATCTCTCTGGGTGATCCTGCGGCCATTTTTTCCAAGGATCCCTGCCGCCCACCGCATAAGAGTCTTTTCATCCTGCTGTTTAAATTCCCCGATGCTGCCGCAGGCTTTTACCGCCTTGTACATACGGCTTCTTTTATCTACTTCAGACTCGCAGAACACCAGATACAGATAATCAGGCAGAGCTTTCATATAATCTGCCAGTTCCTCACATTTGTTCTTAAAGAATCCCGTATCCTCAAGAAGGACTACTCTTCGCTCTGCAAAAAAGGGCATGGTATCACAAAGACTCAAAAGCTCCCGGACATCGATCCCCTTCCCCTCATATCTGGTAAAATTCATGGTATCATCGTCCGGGTTCAGAGCCTTCACCAGATTTCTTTTATATTGCTGTTTCAGATAGGCTTCCTCACCGTAAAGGAGATATACCTGCTTAAATTTTCCTGTTTTAATATCTTCCTGAATATTCTTCAATCTCTGTACCCCTGTCTGATTTTCTCTGTAATCCAGTTTATACGACAACTGCCGGAAATGCAACACCCAAGCAAAAATTTGACTTTCCACCGGATTCATGATACTGTAAACAGGTACATATTCCGGCAGATCCGTTCTGTCAGCGAAATATGTGGAAGGGAGTGTTCCATTATGGAAAAAAGAAGAAACAGCAGAACAATCAACCTGAAGAGCGCAACCACCAAGGCCAAAGCTACCGTGAAATCAACTGTAGAAAAGATTGAAAAAACACCTGCAGCTGAAAAAACCGTTAAAGCAGTCAAAAAGGCAACAGAGACTGTAGCAGCCAAGGCACCAGAGTAGTAGAAGAAGTTAAGAACACTGTAAAAAATCATAAGATCAGCGGCATCACACTTGAAATTTTTGAGACATCCATCACAGTTGCCGACCTTGAGGCAGCTGTTAAGAAAGATGCAGAAGCAAAGGGCCTGAAAGGCAAAGAGCTCCACATCTATGTAAATGCAGAAGAAAGAGCAGCTTACTACACTGCTGACGGAGAGGGTTCCGACGATTACAGGATCAATCTGACCACTCTGTAAGCTCCGGCGGATCTGTTCCGCGATCGCTTATATGCCGGTCTGTCTGTGACATTCCGGAAACGCAAAAAAGCCATGCACAGGACATTTTCATCCGGTCCCGCTGCATGACTTTTCTTTTTTATCTTTTACTGGATCTTTTTGATCCAGTCTCTGGAGCAGCTACTGCAGCTCTCCAGCCTTTTACCATGGCATTTCGCTTCTCGTCATCGATCTCCGTGCGGAAAATACGTTCCACATCACGGCTTTCCAGTACTGCTCCTTGCTTTCCCAGAATCCCACAGCAAGACCTGCAAGATATGCGGCACCAAGAGCAGTTGTCTCAATACATTCCGGACGTTCTACAGCCACATTACTGATATTGGCCTGGATCTGCAGAAGAAGGTTGTTTGCACTTGCTCCGCCGTCTACACGAAGAACTGCAAGGTCACTTCCTGCATCTTCCTTCATAACCTCCAGCACATCATTGACCTGATATGCAAGTGATTCCAAAGTCGCACGCACAATATGATACTTATTTACACCACGGGTCAATCCCACGATCGTGCCACGGGCATACTGATCCCAGTAAGGAGCTCCAAGTCCTGTAAATGCAGGCACGACGTAGCAGCCGTTTGCATCCGGTACCTTTCCCGCAAAATACTCGGTATCCGATGCAGAATCCACCAGATGAAGCTCATCACGAAGCCACTGGATCGCAGCACCAGCCACAAATACGGATCCCTCCAGAACATAAGTGATCTCTCCGTTAAGTCCCCATCCGATGGTTGTAACCAGCCCGTTATTGGAAAATACCGGTTTATCTCCTGCATTCATCAGAAGAAAGCCACCGGTTCCATATGTATTCTTGGTTTCACCTTTCTCAAAGCAGGCCTGTCCGAACAGCGCCGCCTGCTGGTCCCCGGCAGCACCGGCTACCGGGATCCTTCCACCGAAAAAGGACGGATCTGTCTCACCATAAATCTCACTGGACTCTTTTACCTGCGGGAGCATGCATTTCGGAATATCAAGCTCCTCAAGGATCTCATCATCCACTCCAGTGTATTGATGTTGAACATCATGGTTCTGGACGCATTGGAATAATCTGTTACATGAACAGCTCCCTTGGTCAGCTTCCAGATCAGCCAGGTCTCCACGGTACCAAACAGAAGCTCACCCTTCTCTGCTCTTTCGCGGGCACCTTCCACATTATCCAGGATCCATTTTACCTTGGTGGCTGAAAAATACGCATCGATAACAAGTCCTGTTTTCTGACGAAATTTTTCTTCCAGTCCCCTCGCTTTCAGGCTGTCGCAGTATTCTGAAGTTCTTCTGCACTGCCATACGATGGCATGATAAACCGGCTGTCCCGTATTCTTATCCCAGACAATAGTAGTCTCTCTCTGATTGGTGATACCGATTGCTGCAATATCTTCTGCCGTTGCCTCAATCTGTTCATAGCCTCTCTGGCAACAGAAAGCTGTGTGGACCAGATCTCACCTGCATCATGCTCTACCCATCCCGGTTTCGGAAAATGCTGGATAAACTCCTTCTGCGCCACACTGCGGATCCTTCCGCTTTCATCAAAAAGAATACAGCGGTTACTGGTCGTTCCGGAATCCAGCGCCATAACATATTTTGCCATATAAAAATCCTCCAATACATTTCTTGGCTGCGGCTCAATGCCTCTGCAGCCTCATAATTTCCATACCTTCTGATTTGTAGTGGAAACCGCTGCTGCCCCCGCACCCAGGCTCCCATCACATCCTCCTTATCGGAGATCAAACCGCCTGCGATCACAGCACCTTGCTTGTTTTACATATCTGTTTAAGAATCTTCGGCATCAGCCCCGGCAGAACCTCTACCACATCCGGCAGCTGCTCATGCTGATTTCCCAGATTCTCAATGTTCTTGATCGCCATGGAATCAATAAGGAAAAAACGCAGAACTGTATACATTCCAAGCTTCTTCGCCCTGTTGATCATGGATGCTTTTGTTGAAATGATCCCATCTGCATGGATATTTTTACAAATATAATCCACAGAAACCTCTTTTGAGCTTAAACCTGTGATCAGGTCTATATGTGCCATCGCGATCTTCCCCGCCTGGTGGATCCGCTCCACAATTCCCCCAATAGAACGGATATCTCCATACAGGATAAAGATCACGGTAAGCTCCTCCCTGCCCAGACAGTTCTGAAGTCCCTGCTCATCCTTTACAGCCGCTATGATCGGGTTCGCCTCGATCGCGTCCAGAAATTCTTTGTTCATCTTCTCTCTTCCTCCGCAATGTTCACACAATATCATCCTATCTCCGCGCATTGTTTGAAGATATTATTCTTATTGTATCAGTTTATTGCTTCAAAGACCAGACACATTTGCCAAATATATCTGTTTCATTTCCGGCTGTATTACAATTCTCAGACAATCTTGTTCTCTGGCAAAAGAAGGGAAGCCCCTATGGACTTCCCTTCTACAGATACATTATTTCTCAAACGGGAATTTAAACTGTGTAAGTCCGAATTCATCGCGAAGTCCGATAAACTCTTTCTGAACTGCCTCTGTCACCGGAACTCCCTTATCCTTACGATACATCCATACATCATATTCCTTCTCGCCTGCTGTGTAGATACGCTCCTGTCCAGGAGCCTTCTCGGAGCCTCTCAGGTCTCTCAGGATATCACCGCATGTTTTCTTGAATGCCTCTGCACCCATAAATGCCTCTGTGTCGATAGCAATAAAGAAATGTCCAAGATGATATGGACGGATCTTTCCTTCTTCATCCTTACCATCCAGAGCTTTCAGGAAGAGACCGGACTGAAGAGCAGCGGAAAGGATCTCAACAACAGTAGAGTATCCGTATCCCTTATATCCTCCGGTTGTCTCACCAATCCACCGAGAGGAGCAAGTGCTGCCTGCTGGCTTCTGATCTTCTTAAGGATCTCTGCACTATCTGTAAGCTCCTCTCCTTCTCTGGAAATAACAAGACCCTTAGGAGTATCATGGTTGATACGTGCGTAGTATTCGATCTTGCCATTCTGGATAACAGATGTTGCACAGTCCAGTGTAAACGGGAACGGCTCATCTGTAGGCATACTAAATGTCAGTGGGTTGGTTCCAAGCATATTCTCAACACCAAATGTCGGTGCAACGGATGGTCTTGCGTTGGTACCGCTGATACCGATCATATTCTCTTTTGCTGCGAGACCTGTCCAATATCCTGCAATTCCATAATGGGAAGAGTTACGGACTGCAACCATACCCATGCCGTATTTATGTGCTTTTTCAATACACATGTCCATAGCCTTCTTGCTGGCAACCATTCCCATACCATCGTTAGCATCAAGAACTGCAGTTGTCGGTGTCTCTTTAAGAATATCGATCTTTGTTACAGGATTTAAGATTCCGGATTTGATACGGTCGATATAGATCGGTTTAAAGCGGTTGCAGCCATGGCTCTCGATTCCACGTCTGTCACTTTCCAGAAGTACATCAGCGCAAAGTCTTGCATCCTCTGTCGGAACTCCCATTTTCTCAAATACTGCAGTCATAAAATCATCTGCAAGCTGCCAGGAAATAAAAGGTCTTGTTTCTTTCTCCATTGTAAAAATCCTCCATATACATTATTATAGTTTTTTTATTTTGCTTATATAGATCTGCAGCAGGGCCCCCTCCTGCCGGAGATTTCAAATTTAGCCTGCCTCCTGTATGTACCTTACAGAAAGCGTCTTTGCATTACAGTTTCAATCCTCGTCTGCCACTGCTCTTCCTCTGTCCGGATAATTGGTGATGATGGAGTTTACTCCCCATTTCTTCATCCTTCTCATATCCTCTTCCTCGTTTACAGTCCAGACATTCACTCCGATCCCGTTCTGGGAACAGCTGCGTACATGCTCTTCCTTCAGGTATTCCAGATTCGGATGATAATACTGCACATCACAGGTTCTTGCATAAACCCCTGCATTATCCACGTATTTCTCTACCAGAAAGCCTCCTGCAATAGTCTCATCACTCTGTCTGCACAATACAATGGATGCGTTATTGAAAGAGGAAAGAATGATCCGATCCTCCAGACCATATTCGCAGATCATATCAATGACCTTCTCTTCCATACCACCATAATAATAAACACTGTTCTTCAGCTCGATGTTTGTGATCAGATCTTCCTCCTCTGCCATCCACTCCAAATACTCTCTCAGAGTCGGAATCTGAAGCCTGCCGAATTTTCCGGCAAACTTATCCGGATAACTGCAATCCAGTTTACACAGCTCAGCATATGTAAGATCATAGATATACCCGTTTCCATCTGTGGTACGGTCAACCTTCTCATCGTGCATGATCACCGGAACCAGATCCTTAGTCAGCTGCACATCAAGCTCGATTCCCTCGCAGCCAGCCTCCACAGCTTTCTGAAACGCCAACATTGTATTCTCCGGATATTCTCCGCTGAAACCACGATGTCCAAATACTTTCATTCTAATCATCCTCCATTCAATGCATTACATCGTTATGAGCATTTTGCTAATTCATATTTCTGATTATATCATAGCGTTTATTTATATTCAACATTTTTTATCGACTTTTGTGCATTTTTTTGTTATTTTTTAATTAATCATTCTTTTAAGTACTAATATTTTTTGTGCATTTTGTACATTTTATTTCATAGCAAACAAAGCGATAAAAAAGCCTTTTCAGGTTTATTTTATTCGCTTTATCTGCCGGAGGCTGACATATTATAAGCATACAGTTTGCCATATATATCCTCTGCAGATCACTATATGATCTGCTTCACATTTCCTGTAGCCACGATATCCACGCCTGTGCCTGCTACATTCTCCAGGATCACGTCCCCGATCTGAACCGGTGCTTCCACACATACATCTCGCAGCGCTTCCACACAGTCAAAAATCTTTCCTTTCGGAATATCCTGTGCTGTCTTTACTGACACCACCGGCATGCTTCCATTCTTCACACGCACGGTCGTTGTCACGATCCTGGTCGGATCTGTCACTTCCTTCACTGCATATTCCGCACCTTTTTTACAGGTATTTCCTGTGACGGAAATGATCTCTTTTCCATCCATTTCCACCAGAAGGGCGCATCCCATAGGACATCCGATACAAGTAAGATTCCTTTTTTCCATTTTCATCACTCCTCCACCTGGATCACAAGTTCATGTTTATCCTGTTTCTGTTTTCCTTCCAGAATGGAAAGAAGCTGCTCTTTTTTCAATTTGATCTGTTCCATCTCTCCGGGTGCTGCCACCTGTTTTTTTCTGGAAAAGATCCGTTCTCCATCCAGATATGCACGGATGTAACAATTTTTATATACATTTCCCACACGGAAGCGGACCAGCTGCTCCTCCGCCATATGACCGATACGGATCTCAGACGGCACTGTATAGCGGACTCCGTTTTGGGGCGAAAGCGTGATCTTTATCTCTTCCGGTATTTTGTCCTCTCCATTGTTGTTTATATAGAGAGCCGCATTTCTTCCTGCATTGCCGGCTTCCTCTGAAACAAAATCCACCAGATCATGAACATGAAGAACATTTCCGCAGGCAAAAACACCTTCTACATTTGTCTCCAGACTTTCATTTACCACCGGTCCGGAAGTCACATTGCTCAGCTTCACACCTGCCTGTCCGGAAAGCTCATTCTCCGGGATCAGACCAACAGAAAGAAGAAGCGTATCGCATTCAAAAAATTCCTCTGTACCGGGAATCGGGCGTCTGTTTTCATCTACCTCTGCAAGAGTGATTCCTTCCACACGCTCTTTTCCTTTTATGTCAACCACTGTATGGCTAAGCTTCAATGGGATACCAAAGTCATCCAGCACTGCACGATATTTCGCTTCAGCCTCCGGAATATGGCATCAGCTCTGCCACAGCCTTAACCTCCGCACCTTCCAAAGTCATACGTCTGGCCATGATCAGTCCGATATCACCAGATCCCAGGATCACTACTTTTTTTCCCGGCATAAATCCTTCCATATTTACAAGGCGCTGTGCTGTTCCTGCTGAATAAATGCCTGCCGGTCGATATCCCGGAATGTTCAGTGCACCTCGCGGTCTCTCTCTGCAGCCCATGGCAAGGATCACAGCTTTTGCCCGGATCTGATACATTCCCTCCTGGCGGCTCATGCAGTGATCACCTTATCCTGGCCGATATCCATGACCATGGTGTTCAGCCGGTACTCGATCTGCTGCTCTTTTACCATCCGGATAAAACGTGCCGCATATTCCGGTCCTGTCAGCTCCTCCTGAAATGTATGAAGGCCAAATCCATTATGGATACACTGATTCAGGATCCCGCCCAGTTCCTTATCACGCTCCAGGATCAGGATACTCTCTGCTCCCTCTTTCTTTGCAGCCAGGGCTGCTGCCAGTCCTGCAGGGCCTCCGCCTATGATCACGATATCTCTCTTCACCATAATCTTATCATTCATGGTTCTCGCCCTCCTCTGCAATTTTCTTGTTGATTCCTTCGATCAGTCTGGAGCTCCGCCTGTTTTTGTGATCTCCTCCATGAAATGCCAAGCTCTCGGCTGAGGATTTCCATTGTTCTGGGAGAGCAGAAGCCTGACTGACATCTTCCCATTCCTGCTCTTGTACGACGTTTTAATCCGTCCAGGGATTTCGCTCCAAGAGGTCTTCGGATCGCATCCAGGATCTCTCCCTCAGAGATCATCTCACATCTGCAGATGATATTTCCATATTCCGGTGATCTTTCGATCAGCTCATTTCTTTCTTCCAGAGAAAGCTCTGACGGATCCAGGATCCCTTTTCTCACCGGATCAAAATCCGGATTTACTTCCGGATGTAATTTTTCTTTTACGATGTCAGCAACCATACAGCCAATGGCCGGTGAGCTGGTAAGTCCCGGGGATGCGATTCCTGCACAATCGATAAATCCGGGAGCATCCTCCACCTCTTCGATCACAAAATCCATACCGTCCTCGATAGCTCGAAGCCCTGCAAAGCTTGTGATCACCTTCCGCAGTGGAATATCCTTTACTGTTTTCCGGGATTTGGCACTTACTTCCTCCATCCCCTCTGATGTAGTCGCTGTTTCCTCCCGATCCTCCAGATCCGTAGCTGTAGGCCCGATCAGAAGATTACCGTGAACAGTCTGTGTTACCAGAACTCCTTTTCCGTTCTTATTTGGAAGTGCAAAGATCGTATGATTCACATGTGTTCCTGCACTTTTATCAAGAAGCATATACTCACCCTTACGAGGAGTGATATGCAGTTTTTTCTCACTTACCATATTATGAAAAACATCCGCATAGACACCGGCAGCATTGACGATACAGCCTGTCTCAAGATCACCCTTTGAGGTTTCCACAACAAAACCTTTTTCCTGTTTTCGGATGTTCTTTACTTCTGTGTCAAATTTAAATTCCACACCATTGTTATATGCATTCTCTGCCATTGCAATGTTCAGCTCAAAGGGACAGACAATTCCGGCTGTCGGTGCATACAGCGCTGCCAGCACCTGATCAGACAGATTCGGCTCCATGGCAAGTGCCTCTTCTCTGTCAAGGATCCTCAGTCCCTCTACTCCGTTTTTCAGTCCTCTTTCACGCAGCTTATGCAGCATGGCGATTCCATTCTCAGTCGTACAGACAGTCAGTGAACCAGTCTGTTTAAAAGGAAAATCCAGTTCCTTCGAAAGCTGTCCCATCATATTGCTGCCCTTCACATTCAGTTCCGCCATAAGGCTTCCCGGTTCTGCATCATAACCGGAATGAGCGATTCCGCTGTTTGCCTTGGAAGTTCCACAGCATACATCCTCTTCTCGCTCCAGAACGCAGATTTTCAGCCGATATCTTGAAAGCTCTCTCGCCGCTGCCGCTCCGGAAACTCCTGCTCCGATAATGATCACATCATACATAGATCTGTTTCTCCTTTCCTGTTTGCGGATCTTCTGAACTGTCCCCGGCTTTCTCTGCGCCGGAAACAGCAGAATATCCGTTGCAACACAAGCATTGCCGTCCGCAGGTATATATTCTGCGAGGAGTACTGCTTACGAACAGCAATCTTTCAAGTGAATATGCCATTATTTTTATGCCGTAACCCTTTTGTAACCCTTGTAATCCTTTTGAAACATTTAACAATTTGCGCATTAAAAATAGCCGCATAAAAACACACTTATCCATGTGTCTTCATGCCGGTCTCTGTTCTCAATGGC
>ENA-OQMZ01000855-OQMZ01000855.1-human-gut-metagenome-genome-assembly--contig:-NODE-855-length-12158-cov-1.425401_pt1 | contig 12158 bp, 16 predicted proteins | sample MGYA00242621_ERZ504862 | MGnify/ENA primary metagenome ERZ504862 (study PRJEB26092, sample SAMD00036393) | human gut metagenome | host: Homo sapiens | study: EMG produced TPA metagenomics assembly of... | reverse complement strand
TTAACATTGGATACTCGTATCCCTCTGCAATATAACCACAGGTACCATAATCTCTCCCGGATTCTACCTGCCGTTCCATTCTCTTCACTGTAAAAACTGCTCAGGTCATAATCTCTCAGATCTTCTGCAAGACGTTTTGCTCTTGTTCTTGAGCCCGAAACAAGAATCACGCGATACCCTGTTCTTTTCAGTTTCTTCAGATCTCGTGTCAGGAGCTCAAAAACTGCTATTATACGGATTGACAGTTTTAACCTGCAGACTGTAGACAGACCTTACTTTAAACATTCCACATTTTGATTCCAACATGGTAAATGCAATTCCATAATACTTGTTCATCTTTCCAATCATATGATCTGTCTGTTCTACCTGAATCGGAATCTCATCTGCTCGATACCTGCTTCTTCTCTGCTCTCCAAGCTGTGAAAGTACTCTTTTTCTACGATTTCTGCAGATTCTTGAAGACGTACCGGTTCATCCAAAAACAAGATTGTCTCCTTTAACCGGAAAATATGCCAAAAAGCTTTCCGTTTCCATCTGCTTCCAGTTCTCAGTTGCCGGATAGATTTCTATTTCCTGTAAATTCTCTGTCGACCTCTGACTTTCCACATCAAAACTTCTAATAGAATCAACTTCATCTCCCCATAATTCAATTCGAACCGGATTCTCTTCTGTCAGTGGAAATACATCCAGAATCCCACCTCTGACTGCAAATTGTCCCGGACTTTCAACCTGGTTTTCCCTTTCATATCCTAATATCGAAAGGTTTTCCTGTAATTTCTGAAAATCCAACGCCTCTTCTGCATGAATCTTAATCCTGTTCCCGTACAGTTCTTCTTTCGATGGAAGCCCATCTAGAAATGCGTCCATTGTTGTAACTACAGTAATTGCTTCCCGTCCTTTCTTCTCTACAATCGCACGCAATACTTCCATACGTTTCCCTGTCAAAAATGCACCCTTTAATATCTGCATGATAAAACAAAAGATCTCTTGCCGGATAAAACCATACATTTTCCTCCAGTACACGCCATTCTTCATAAGCCTGCTTTGCTTTTTCTTCACTGGAAAAACGATGACTCTGTACTCAAAGCCATCGCTCAGTGCTTTCGCAAGATGTACCTTCTGTGAATTCACACATCCTGCGATCTGCTGGAAACCCGTTTTCTTTCTTCTCGAACTGACAATCTCCTGATAATCAGCCAGTTCTTTTAATGGTTCTAAAAAAGCTTGCATCTCTACTCGTCCTTCTTTTTACGATTATATTCGTTCATCGCTTCGCTCATCTGGTCACTCACGATCAGTTCCACCGCTTTTACCGCATTATCATAACCTTCGCTCATCAGTTCCTGTTCCGCCTTAGAAAAATGTCCTAAAACATAATCTGCAAGATCATACTTCGGTGGTTTTTCTCCAACTCCTACTTTTATTCTCGGAAAAACCTGTCCGCCAAGATGTGCAATAATATTTTTTATTCCATTATGCCCACCTGCACTGCCTTTTGCACGAATTCTTAATTGTCCTACCCCCAGACTGATATCATCATAAATCACGAGCAGTTCCGTCTCAGGATCCACTTTATAATAATCAATCACACTTCGGATACTCTCGCCACTAAGGTTCATATAAGTCTGCGGTTTTACCAAAATCACCTTCTGTCCTGCAATCATACCCTTTCCAATCAAAGCGCGATGCTTCTCCATAGTTACATCTATATTATATCTCTCAGAAAGTCGATCTATAACATCAAATCCGACATTATGTCTTGTTCCTTCGTATTCTTTCGTCGGATTGCCTAATCCTGCTATAATATACATCTTCTTCTTCCTTTCCTAAATGTGTTTTCCATCCTCTTCTTCCCACTGTAAGCAACACGGGCTTGTTGTCATATACTTCCTCTTGCAAACAGTAATCTTTTATTTTACCGCATGTATGAATATTTGTCATGCATATTTGCTCTGTAAATTCATAAATTATATAAAAAGGGGGGTCCTCATGAAATCAAAAACTAAAATCATTGTCCTTCATATGAAAGAGATCATCTATACTATTATTTTTGCTGCTCTTGGCATTCTTTTGATTCTTCTTCTGATTCTTATGTTCCATCCAAAAGAACCGTCTTCTGAATCCGATCCTCAATGCTGCATTGCTGAAACTAACATCTCTTCATAAACAATTTGTAACTGTTCAGAGCCAAAGCAAAATTTCATAAAACAGGTGTAAAATGCTTGCATTTTTAAGACTGTTTTTGAAATTTTATTTGGCGGATACGCCACACCGACGAAATGCGTAGCATTTTGGAGGTTGGCTCTGAACAGTTACAGCAATTTTTATATATTAGGAAAGAACTTCCTAATATATAAAAAAGCCACAGTTCATCCTATCTGTGGCTTTTCAATTGCTTTTTCACAATTACTACTATTTTAATTCTGCTTATCCTTCTACGATCAGATAAGTACCATCCGGCAGTGCAAATACTTCAGAAGCCTCTTCTAATTCTTCCTCTGACATCCCGTCTACATCCATGCCATTCTCTTCAAAGTATTCTCTTACTTCATCCAGAGATTCTACAACAACTGCCATACAGTCCTCCAGAAAAGCTTCTGCTGCCTCAAGGGTCTCTGCTACCGGCTCATCAAAAAGCTGCTCCTGCTTCTCCAAAAAAGTCTTCAGACACTCTTCATTGTACTCTCCCATTACTTTTCTCCTCCTGTTTCTTAACAATCTTTCGTATCTCATCTGCTGAATCAACAACGCATTCAGCTCCGTCCTCTAAAAGATCTTTTCTTCCACGGAATCCCCAGGATACAAGAATTGTCTGCATCTTTGCCGCATGACCCGTTGCAAGATCCACTTCTGAATCTCCGATGTATGCCGACTCTCCCGGCAAAACTCCTAATGATCTGGCAATCGTTAATGCGGCTGTCGGATCCGGTTTCTTAGGAACTCCATCCTTCTGTCCCTGTACATGGTCAAAAAAGTTCTTTCCCAAATACTTCTTCAACCACATGGACAGCCTGCCTGTCTGGCTTGTTTGATAAAACTGCAAGTTTGATACCACTCTCTTTCAACTGCTGCAACATCTGTGGAATTCCTTCGTACGGAGCAACCTTATACATACAATTTGCATCAAATATCCTGGCATACGCTTCCACCGCCTCTTCAAGATGACACAGTTTTGTATCCCCACCTGCCTTTAATGTCCGTTCAAGCAGAACCTTCGCCCCATCTCCAACGAACTGCCGGCACTGTTCCTTTGTAATCTGTGGCCTTCCGATCTCTTTCATCGTCTCATTAACTGAATATTCCAGTGAATCCAATGTGTTTGTCAACGTTCCATCCAGATCAAAAATACAAGCCTTTATCATAGCTGCCTCCATACTTTATCATTGGTTACATTATACCATAACCATATCTGCTCTTTTCTGTTACTTTCCGTAACATTTTCTTCCCATTTATCATAGTATGAAGTCATAAAAAATTTCATAACTTCTTCTCTATTTTCCAAGAAGATATTGTCTCATTGTTTTTAAAGCATTTTTCTCTAAACGACTCACCTGTGCCTGCGAAATTCCAATTTGTTCCGAAACTTCCATCTGCGTCTTTCCTTCAAAAAATCGTAAGTGGATCAGCCGTCTCTCTCTTTCATTCAGCCGTTCCATCGCAGCCTCTAAAGACAACTCTTCCACCCAGTTTTCTTCTCTATTCTTCTTATCACTGACCTGGTCCATCACATACAGTGCATCGCCACCATCATTATACACCGGTTCCTGAAGACTCATTGGTGTCTGTACTGCATCCAGTGCATAAACTACTTCTTCCTTTGAAAGTCCAATCTCTTCTGCAATTTCCTGAATGCTAGGTTCTTTCATATTTTTTCGGATATAACCTTCTCTTGTATAAATTACTTTATAAGCTATATCACGTAATGAGCGACTCACGCGAAGGGAACTGTTATCTCGCAGATACCGGCGGATTTCTCCTATAATCATAGGAACCGCATAGGTGGAAAACTTCACCTGGCGGTCCGGATCAAAGTTATCTACGGCCTTTACAAGCCCCACACATCCAATCTGAAACAAATCATCTGCATTTTCATTACTGCTGTCAAACCGTTTCATCACACTAAGCACCAGCCGAAGATTTCCTTTGATGTATTCTTCCCGCGCCAACTTGTCCCCCTGACGAATCCTGCGAAAAAGCTCCTCCTTCTCTTTTTCCCTGAGAAGTGGGAGCTTTGACGTATTCACTCCACACAGTTCTACCTTATTCACAACCATTGTAAGAAACCTCCTAAGTTTTTTTCTACTTAGAATCATTCTCACTCTTTGGATAAGATATTCCATGAATCTCTGAATTTTATAAAGTTTTAGTCCTTGACAATCAAATATCCCATTTATCCGACAAATTATTAATCTGCGACTCGAATTTTGCTTTGTCTTTATTCGCGAGACCTTCATTCTTGTAAATGACATCAAGTAAACGCTTTCCTGCTGCAACAAGACGTTCAAACGCTGCATCCGCTTTACGCTGTGCCGGTTTTTTCGCCTTCACCGGAATCTTTACACCTTCACTTAAGATCTCATTTGTCAGGAGGTCTGCTTCACTGCACGGAAACGGTGCATAAGCCTGATATCCAAACTTTTCTTCCACCGTCTTTGCAAACTCTTCAGTTACAGTATCTTCACCATGCACAACAAAGACGCGTTGTGGCGCCTCTTTAAACGCTCCCAGCCATTTTAAGAGCCCATTCATATCCGCATGACCACTAATTCCATGAAGGCTCTCAATTCTTGCCTTAACTTCAATCGGCTCACCGAACAGCTTCACATTCTTTTCGCCCTCGATCAGTCTGCGTCCTAAAGTGCCCATTGCCTGATACCCAACAAAAAGAATCGTACACTCTTCTCTCCACAAATTATGCTTCAGATGGTGACGAATACGACCAGCATCGCACATTCCAGAAGCTGAGATGATCACCTTTGGTTTCTCGATAAAATTGATCATCTTAGAATCATCACTTGTTGTTGCAGTCTTAAGTCCATCAAATATAAGTGGATTAATCCTGCATTAACAAGTGCAAGTGCATCCTCATCAAAACACTCTCTCATATTTTTTGTAAATATCTTCGTTGCCTCAATTGCAAGCTGGACTGTCCAGATATACTTCGAAATTCTGATATTCTTTTAATTAATTCCTTTTCTTTTGATCTCACGTATAAAATAGAGGAGCTCCTGCGTTCTGCCCACCGCAAAGGAAGGAATAACAACATTTCCACCTTTATCAAATGTCTCTTTCAGGATTCTTGTAAAATCTCCCAGATAATCCGGTTTTTCCTGCGTATGCAGCCGGTTCCCATACGTAGACTCCATCACAATATAATCCGCACTTTCTGTATAAGCCGGGTCTTTAATAATCGGCTGATCCAGATTTCCAATATCTCCGGAAAATACAATCTTCTTTGTCACTCCGTCTTCTGTTGCCCAGACTTCAATACTTGCTGACCCAAGCAGATGTCCTATATCTGTAAACCGGATCTGGATCCCTCACAGATTGTAATGCGCTCCCCATACTGACAAGCACAAGCAATTCAATCGCATTAAGTGCATCCTGCATCTCATAAACCGGTTCATACTCCGGCTTTCCTGCTCTCCTGCCTTTTCGATTTCTCCACTCTGCCTCAAATTCCTGAATATGCGCACTGTCACGAAGCATGATATCACACAAATCCGCTGTCGCATAGGTAGTGAAAATCTGCCCTTTAAACCCATCCTTTGCAAGCTTTGGCAACATTCCGGAATGATCAATATGTGCATGTGTGAGGAATACATAATCCACTTCTGTTGCACTGATCGGAAGTCCCGGATTCTCATACAGATCCGTCCCTGTTCCATACCGCAGTCAACCAAAACATTCTTTCCTGCTACTTGCAGAAAATGACAGCTTCCCGTAACCTCATGGGCTGCACCTACAAATGTTAATTTCATACATCCTCAACCCTTTCTGTCCTGTATCTTTTCTTTTTAAGCTTCAGATACTTTTTCTTTTATTTTAACACCATACGGGAAATTGTACATCTTTCTTTTTATTAAATTTTTGTAACTGTTATTCATACCGGACCATTTCCATCCGAAGTCTGTGCATAATTTTCTTTTCCAGTCTTGATATATAAGACTGAGAGATTCCAAGTTGATCCGCAACCTCCTTCTGCGTCATTTCTTTTCCCTCCGGATGATCCAGTCCAAACCTCATACGAACGATTAATTTCTCTCTTCCTGACAGTTTATTCAAGGCACGAAACAGAATCTTTCTTTCTGCCTCATCCTCCAGATCCCGATAAATTGTATCCTCTTCTGTCCCAAGAATATCAGATAGAAGCAGTTCATTTCCATCCCAATCTACATTTAAAGGTTCGTCAATGGAAACTTCCATCTTCGTCTTACTGTTTCGTCTCAAATACATCAAAATCTCATTCTCAATACAACGTGAAGCATATGTTGCCAGTTTAATTTTCTTTGATGGATTAAATGTATTGATTGCTTTGATCAGGCCGATGGTACCAATAGAAATCAAATCTTCTACACCTACTCCTGTATTATCAAACTTCTTCGCTATATAAACAACCAGACGCAAATTATGTTCAATCAGTATCTTTCTCGCCTTCTCATCTTGATCTGTTCCAAGCCACCTTACCACCTCACGTTCTTTTTCATTTTCCAATGGTGGTGGAAGAACCTCACTGCCTCCTATGTAATGAATCTCCTGTTGCCCACCAAATAAAACCGTCCTGACATTTGGTACAATCCTTAATTTAAATTTCTCCGGCACAGCCACTTTAACCATCATATAAATTCCTCCTGGTTTCTTTCTTGCATCTTCTATTGCGGCACAGTCTTCATTCACAGTATCTGCACCTTACAGTTCAATATCAATTGATAATCTTCCTCCCCACTGATCGGTGATTCGCTCACACCGATCAACGGAGATTCTATCCATTTTTTTTCATTTATTTCCACACACATTTTCCTGATCCGAAATTTTCATAATGCCGCTACCATGAACACTCCGATATGGAATATACCTGAATTCCATTTCTTCTTTCATTACCTGATGATAAAAATCACAATCCAGTACATGCACCCCTTCACCACTGAGTGGATCCGTCAGGCAGTTCCCCGTATCCCTCAATGCATGAACCCTATAACTATCTGCTTCTGTAAATAAAATCACTTCACAGCACCGTTCCTGCTCCATCTTAAGAACTTTCAAGAACTTCCAGGCCATCAGAATCCCCTGTGAGCTAAGCACCGCAATCCCATAAAACAGACTGATATAATGCAGATAAGGACGAAACATCATCAACGTGCCCCCAAGGAACATCCCAAAAAGGTAAAGCAATCCCATTCCTTTGAGTATCTGGAGCATACATTGTTTCCTATTTTTTAACCAAAGCATACAAAATGGAATCACCAGATAAAAGGCTATGTTTTTCATCCAGGCGGGAACAGATACAACCACCATCAGACATGTCAACACACTTCCAAGAAATGCTCCGGATAAAACTCCTTTAAAACTATATTTTCCACCCGTAATCCGTTCTGTCACGAAAAGTAACAGGCTATCCATCATGAAGTTTTCCAGAAAGAAAAGATCTATGTACAACTCATAGTGCATCTTCCACCTTCCTTTTCATTTCGAGTCATCCTCGATGTCATATAGAATTATAAAATTTGCTCTTTGGAAATTTTGTCAGATGCTGACAGTAAAACAGAAAAGAAAATAGAAAGAATTTCTGACATCCTTCGACATAAAAAGAAAAACGGTCTGATACTTCAGACCGTTTCATCATTTTTCAATTCAATTATTTCTTAAAGAAATCCGGAATCTTAATAGACTGCTCTCTTACTCCACCAGTTGTTGATCTTGGCTGCAGTGTTGGCATTGTTCCACCCTGCGGTCTTACTGTTGATGTCTGAGCTGTTCTTTGTGCTGTATAGTCATAAGATGGTCTTGTATGACTTTCTACACCATTCGGAAGGATAGAACTTGTCTTCTGCTGTCCTTCCAGTCTTGCTTTCAGCTTGGATGCACTTCCGCCTACATTATGTAAGCCCGTAGCAATAACTGTGATTGTACATTCATCAGATTTTGTATCATCATACATAGCACCGAAGATGATACTTGCACTTTCGCCTGCAAGCTCCTGTACATAATCAGCTGCATCAGAAGCATCCATAAGTGTAATGTCTCCAGATACATTAACGATAACATTAGATGCACCTGTGATTGTTGTCTCAAGCAGTGGACTGGCAACAGCCTGCTTAACTGCTTCGAGTGCCTTGTCATCTCCGCGTCCTGCACCAATACCGATATGTGCAATACCTTTATCCTTCATAACTGTCTGGATATCAGCAAAGTCAAGGTTGATCAGAGATGGTACATTGATCAGGTCTGTGATACCCTGAATACCCTGCTGAAGAACCTCGTCAGCCTTTTTCAAAGCTTCCGGCATAGTAGTACGTCTGTCTACAACTTCAAGCAGTTTGTCATTCGGGATAACGATGATTGTATCAACGTTCTCCTTTAATTTATCAATACCATTGATCGCATTCTGCATTCTTGTCTTGGATTCGAAACGGAAAGGCTTTGTGACAACTCCTACTGTCAGAGCGCCCTGCTCTTTCGCAATTCTTGCGATAACCGGAGCAGCACCTGTTCCAGTTCCGCCTCCCATACCGCAGGTAACAAATACCATGTCTGCACCTTTTAATGCAGCCTGGATCTCCTCAGCGCTTTCTTCTGCTGCCTTCTCTCCCATCTCAGGCTGTGCACCAGCACCAAGTCCTTTTGTCAGTTTTTCACCGATCTGCATAAGTGTCGGTGCTTTACACAGCTGTAATGCCTGTTTATCTGTATTCACAGCTATGAATTCTACGCCTGCAATCTGCTCGTCGATCATTCGGTTCACGGCATTGTTACCGCCTCCGCCGACTCCGACAACAATAATTCTTGCAGCCGCTTCAGATTCGTTGGTTTTAATTTCTAACAAGAGTAGTTCCTCCTTTGTCGTCTTATTAATTCTTATATACATCCCTTATTTTAATTGAACGATACAATTCAATAAGTATATAATAAAGTCTTTTCCGTAAATAATCAATAGATTTTTTCTTATTTTTGGTTTTTTTCCAACAATTCAGCTTCAAGACTGCGGTGTAAAGTTAATTGATGCTGAATCTGCTTCATAATTCTCAAGATGAAGTACCCCCGCCTGATCCGGATACTGTTCCTTCAGCTTCTCAAGAATCGGTTTGATCTGTGCAATTCTGATCTCATATTCTTTATTCCCAAGTAAAACTTCTACTGATCCAAAATATAATACACACTCTGTTCATTGGCATATACGAGTTTATCCGGTGTAAGTGAATATTTCACCAGATACTTTGAAGCCTCTGCGATCAAAGTGAATGCACTGTCATCTTCCACCGGAATCTTTTTCCCGATCTCTACTTTCGATGCATCGAAAGAAAGTCCTTCCACATAAGGTACCCCTGTAAAAGTTTTCTTGCTTTCAAAAAGTGCTGTCCCCTTCCGGTCAAAATATAAATTTGTATCATTGAAAGAAACATAACCGGATTTTCCCTTTTCTTTCACATGTGCAACAAGCGTCCATGGATTTTCAAATGTCAATTTCATTTCTTCCACAACGGACGGAACTTCTGCATCTGTATAATTATATTTCCAGAACAAATACACTGTATTCACGGAGAGTTTATCTTTCTCGAGCCAGCTGATGATTGAATTCTCTCCGTAATTATTCATTTCCCTTCACCTTTATACTGCGTGTCTGAAAGAGTAAAACAAATACTACAAGCAACAGTAATATTACAATAAAGCGAACATCCTCTCTTCTTTTCTTCTTTTTTTCATTGATCAGATTCCTTCCTCTGTTCATGTTTCCATACCCGGACTCCATCTGTATGAAATACAGGCAACTCTATTGTACCAAACGTGATATGCTAAGGACAAGCCCCATTTCCAAAAGCAGAAAAACAACTGACGTTCCACCATAACTGATAAACGGAAGTGTAATTCCTGTATTCGGTATAGAATTTGTGACGACAGCAATATTCAATATTACCTGAATCATCATATGTGCCATGGCTCCCACTGCAATCAACGCGCCAAAAAGATCCGGTGCGTGTGTTGCAATCACAAAAAATCTCCAGATTAAAATCAGAAACAGTACAATGATAGTCCCCGCACCAACAAGCCCTAATTCTTCACAGACAATAGAAAAAATCATATCATTCTGTGCTTCCGGCAGGAATCCCAGTTTTTGTACACTGTTTCCCAGCCCCCGGCCAAACATTCCTCCACTTCCAATTGCATAAAGTCCTTGCAATGTCTGATATCCTTTTTCATACTTCTCCGGATTGCGCCAGATTGCAAGTCGCTCCAGCCGATAGCTTTCCAAGGCGAGGAAAATTCCCAAAAATCCAACTCCTGATACGGCCATCCATATAAACTGTGCATATCTTGGACTTGCAACAAAAATCAATGTAACTGCGATTCCGAGGATAATGATTGCTGTACTCAGATTACTTGCCCCTACCAGACCGACAACCGGCAGGATTGAAAGCATCATTCCGGACATTATCCGAAGTTTGGATATTTTTTTCACATTTCGGTTGATCAGCCAGGCCAGAAACAAGATCACTGCTACTTTAGAAAATTCTGAAGGCTGAAAAGAAAACGGACCCAAAGACAACCATCTTTTGGATCCGTTATATTCTTTTCCGAATGCCATGACAGCAATGGATAAACCGATTGCAGACAGATATCCTGGCACAGCAAATGGAATCCATCTGTGATAATCAATTCCCGCGATCCATAGCATTCCTGCCATTCCAAGAACTGTAGCCAGTCCCTGCTTTTTCAGATAATAATAAGAATCATGAAACTTCACCCTGCCGTTATATGCACTTGTACTGGTCAGAAGGATCAGACCAACCAGTACGAGAATCAGCACCGTCACAAGCAGTGTATCATCATATGTGTGCTTCTTTGCAGGACGCTTCAATACAGTTCACCCTTTACAAATTATTTACAAGCTCTTTAAACTTATCTCCACGTTCTTCATAATTCTTAAACATTCCCCAACTTGCACATGCAGGAGAAAGGAGTACTGCATCTCCTGGTTTTGCATTCTCTACACATTTTGCAAATGCTTCCTCAAATGTATCCGCCATCACAATATCTTCAAATCCATGTGCTCTAGCTGTCTCTGCGATCTTGTCGCGTGTCGCACCAAGAAGTACTAATTTCTTTACTTTTCCATCAAAGGAATCGATCCATTCATCATAAGCAGAATCCTTATCATAACCTCCACCAATCAGAACTGTGGGACGATTCATCGCCTGAATCCCTTAATAGCTGCATCTGGGTTTGTTCCCTTGGAATCATTGTAATATACAACTCCATTCTTTTCTGCCACATATTCAATACGATGTTCGACCCCCTGGAACTCTTTCAGCGTTCTGCGGATCACATCTACCGGAACCCCATATGCTGCTGCCATTCCGGCTGCTGCCATCGCATTCTCATGATTGTGTGTTCCAAGAATATTCAATTCATCTACATGACACACCGGTGTCTTCTCTCCGTTCATCGCAAGAACGATCTGACCATTTTCCAGATAGATTCCTTCTTCTAATATACGCTGACTGCTGAAATATAGAACCTTTGACTTTACATTTTCTCCAAATGCCCTTGTCACATCATCTTCGTAATTCAGAACACAAGTATCTTTCTCTGTCTGATTCTTCGCAATATTTTCCTTTGCCTCTATGTATGCTTCCATCGTATGATGGCGGTTCAGATGATCCGGAGTAATATTCAGGATCGCGCTGACTCTCGGACAGAATGTCTGAATTGTTTCTAACTGAAAGCTGCTCATCTCAGCAACAATTACAGAATCCTCTCTTGTCTGGAGTGCAATACTCGTATATGGATTACCGATATTTCCTACCACAAAACTGCTCTGCGCATAGTTTTTCATAATTTCTCCAAGCAGGGAAGTGGTCGTTGTCTTTCCGTTCGTTCCAGTAATTGCAAGAACATCACCTTTTCCGAAGACATACGCAACTCGATCTCGCCCCAGACTT
>ENA-OQMZ01000853-OQMZ01000853.1-human-gut-metagenome-genome-assembly--contig:-NODE-853-length-12168-cov-1.412590_pt1 | contig 12168 bp, 12 predicted proteins | sample MGYA00242621_ERZ504862 | MGnify/ENA primary metagenome ERZ504862 (study PRJEB26092, sample SAMD00036393) | human gut metagenome | host: Homo sapiens | study: EMG produced TPA metagenomics assembly of... | reverse complement strand
ATAGCTATTTCTAATTGTCAATGTTTTTATATATTTCATGCAATTCAGAATATTCTGAAAAATTAGCATCTGCGTTCCCAAACACTAACAGCTATTGCAAGCTTGCTTGCAGTAAGCTGATAGGGTTGGGGAACATAGGGCGAATGCCTTAACCGAAAGGACGTCAGTTCTTTCGGTTGTTGCAGATGCGTAACATACATTCCAAAACACGACAGCTATTGCAAGCTTGCTTGCACTAAGCTGATAGGGTTTGGGAACATAGAGCAAAAACTAAATTGACATAATCAGCTTAATCTTCGAATCAGTTTCAGGATTCTGTTTGCACAAAGACGGATTTCTTTTTCTGTAAGTTTTCCTTCTTTATACGCATCACGAATGTTTTATCATCATCCGGATTTCCCGGCATAATAATATCATTTCCCGCTGCCACACAAACCCACGGAATGCTTCCATCCTCCGGTACTGTTGTATTCCAGTCAGACATGATAACTCCGTCAAACCCCCACTCTTCACGTGCAATCCTTGTACAAAGGTCCTTGCTGTTTGCTGCATGCACACCATTGATCAGATTATAGGAAGACATGATTGCAGTTGGTGCACCCTCTTTCACTGCAATTTCAAAACCCCTGAGATAAATTTCTCTCAATGTTCTTTCTGATATGTGTGCATCAACACCCATTCTGTTATCTTCCTGATTATTGCATGCAAAATGCTTGATTGTAACACCACATCCCGGTCTGCTCTGAACTCCTCTGGTCACTGCTGCTGCCAGTGTGCCTGCAAGGAATGGATCTTCTGAATAATATTCAAAGTTTCTTCCACACAGCGGATTTCTGTGAATATTCAATCCTGGTGCAAGCCAGAGATTAATATGAAATTCTTCCATCTCTGCCGCAACCTTCCGTCCAAACTGCTCCATCAGTTTTTTGTTCCAGGACTGTGCAAGTGCTGTTCCTACCGGAAATGCAGTACAATACTGATAGTAACGTTCTGCGCCCTCATGGTCTTTTCTTCCAACAAGATAACCATTTTCAAGTGAACCAAGCACACCTGTTCCATAAACTGTATCTTTCTCACGGTCTACTTCATAAGTTTGCTGCAGGCGGATTCCGGCCGGTCCGTCTGCCATGATCAAAGATGGGATTCCGTATTGATCAAGCAGTGCTTCACTCGTCTCTCCTGCTGTTCCCGGCACTTTAATTCCAGATGCTCCAAGTGTACTTCTGATTTCAGACATATTTCCATACATAAGTGGGATCAAATCTTCTACAGGAATCTCCGTTTCTTCTGGAAGTCTGCATACTTTCTTTTCTTCTGCCTCTGGTTCAAATGATACGTTTGGAAGTTCCTCAAGCAGTGCTGTCCATTCTTCTGCGCGTCTGCATAATTCTTCTGCACAGTCTTTGATTTCAACAACTTCACTATGATCTTCCAGTTTCTTTGTTTTCTCCATCATTACATCAGCAGATACCTTTACCCCCGCTGAAAGTTTTGCCTCTGACAAGCTGTTTCCAATCCATATTCCATAAGCACCAGCCTGGATTCTCCACTCCTGCTGCTCTTCCAAAAAGCTTGCGAACGCCTTTGCAGGAAGAACAATATTCAGCATCTCTTTCTCTCCCGGTTTCAGTTCTTCTGTCTTTTCATATCCGACCAGACGACGGAATTCTTTTCTGCTTCCATCCTGAGGAAGAGAAGCATAAATCTGCACAACTTCTTTTCCGCTGTATGTTGTTCCTGTGTTTTCTACCTCAACAGTTACTGTCACACCTTTCGAATCAGTATTTATACCGCAAGTCGAATGTCAAATTCTGTATAAGACAGACCATAACCAAATGAAAATAATGGTTCAATTCCAAAGCTGTCAAAATAGCGGTATCCAACATAAATTCCTTCCGCATATTCTTCCGTCTCAAGATTTCCGTTCAAATAGCTGAACTCCTCTGCTGCCGGACAATCATCGTAGCGTTTTGTCCATGTTGTTGTCAGCTTTCCACTCGGTGTAAATTCTCCAAACAATATATCAGCAACTGCATTTCCACCTTCCTGTCCAAGCTGGGAAATATTCAGGATCGCCACATATATTTTCTGTTCCCAGCCAGCAGGTCTGTAGTTTCTACCGGTCCACCTGCATTAATGATCAATACAGTTGGGATTTTCTGCTCATTCCAGGAAAATACAGATCTTTTTCTTCCCTGGTCACTCAGATAATAATCCCCCTTTTCTTTTTTCTTCTGTCCTTTCCTTCGCCGGAAATACGGCTTATAACATAAACCGCTGCTTCTGCAGCCTTGATATCTTCATTTGTCACCGCACGGCCATCCGGCATGGCAAATGGATTGGCAGCATAGGCATCAAACGGATTGTCTACATGTTTTGCAGCTTCTAAGATCTGCTCCTTCCACTCTGCTCTCGCCTGCTCATAGCGGTTGTGATAATCTTTCAGCCACTCCTCGCTTACAATACCCGCGTTTTTCTCTTTCATTCCGGCATATATAGATACACTTTCTCTGTTATTTACATCTCCGGAACCAGTACCACCTTTAATCGTCTTCTCTGCCCCAATCCCCAAAAGTGCAATCTTTGTATCTTTTTTTAATGGAAGCAGTCCTTCGTTTTTCAACAGAACAATTCCTTCTTCTGCTGCCTCACGTGCAAACACAGCATGATCTCTTTCACGCTGGCAGACTTCTGTACTTCTTGTTCCACTATGTTTCAAATTCTTTTCCATTTACACATCTCCTTAATTCAAGTCGAACATCCGTGAGACTTGGCGCGTGATTCTGGTCAGCAAGCTGACATATTCCTATCAGAATCACTGCGCATCCTCGCGGAGTGTTTATCTCAGTCGGAGATTGGACTCCCACTGAGACAAATTTGCTATTACTCACCACCTGAAGAGGTGGGAGTCTTCTCAACTGAGATAAACCAACTGTAAGAAAAAAGCTGCCCACTAAATGACAGCTTTCCTCCAACAACTTAATTCTTATTATTCTTTTACTCCACCAAGAGTAACTCCTGCAATGATATATTTAGACAACAGCAGGTATACAATAATGATCGGCACGATTGCTACCGTGATCATCATGTAGATTTTACCCATATCAAAGTTCATATAATCCGCTCCACGAAGTGTTGCATCAGGATCGGGACTGTCATCTTATTCTTTGACTGAATGATCAAAGCCGGAACGAAGTAATTGTTCCAGGAACCTACGAAAGTAAAGATTGCCTGAACTGCAATTGCCGGTTCATGATTGGAAGAACAATGTGGTTAAATGTCTTAAATTCTCCAGATCCATCTATTCTTGCCGCTTCTACAAGCGAAATCGGAAGGGAAGACTGCAGATAACTGTACATGAAATAAAATACAGCCGGTGATGCAATTGATGGAATGATCAATGGAAGCAGAGAATCATACATTCCCATGTTCGTAACCAATTTCAGGAATCCCATTGCTGTAACCTGTGTAGGCATAACAAGGATTGCCATAATAAATGTAAATGCTACTTTTTTCCCTTTAAAATCATAAGCATAAAGTCCATATGCTGTCAGAGCTGAAAAATAGGTACATAATGCTGCTGAACACCCTGATACGATCAAACTGTTCAAAATACCACGGAACATCGGGAAGCTTCCGTCATTCGCTTACATTTTTTAGATTTGTAAAGAAATTATTTTCCCGGCAGTGCTGAGAATCCCTTCTGTAGCTCTGCATGAGAACGTGTTGCATTTATAATCAATACATAGAAGAAAAACAGACACATAAAAGATAACAGAATCAATACGGTATGTGCCAGTATGCTACGTCCACGACTTGACTTTGTTTTTGATTTCATTATCTCTTTCTCCTTTCTGCTTTTGCTCTTTTCTTAGCTGCTTTCTTAGAACCATCCGGATCGTTATCATTTGTCATACGATATACAAAGAAACAGAGGATTGCACTTACGATAAACAGATATACAGAAAGTGCACCGGCCATTCCATAGTTTTTGCTCTTCAGATGACTGTTCAGGAACATGATCAAAGTCATGGATGTTCTGTTCGGGTTACCCTGTCCATTTGTCAAGATCTGAGGAACATCGAACATCTGAAGTCCGCCAATAATGGATGTGATCAATGTATATGCCAGAATTGGGCGGATCAAAGGCAGTGTAATAAGAAGAATCTCTGGATACTGTTACATCCATCCAGGTCAGATGCCTCGAAGACGTCCTGACTGATTCCCATGATTGCTGCCATCAACATAATAGTTGTATTTCCAAACCACATCAGGAAGTTCATAAATCCGATCAAACGATCTTGTTCCAAATACAGATCCAAGGAAATCGACCGGTTTTTTCAGGATTCCGATTGACATCAGAATTGAGTTAATCGTCCATTTGTTGAGAACATTGTAAAGAATAACAATGCAAATGCAGATGCCATAATCAGGTTTGGAAGATAAATGACAACTTTAAAAAACTGCTGCCCTCATAATCTTTAATCGGACATCAGTGAACCACGCCGCAAGTACCAGCGCGATCACAATCTGAGGTATAAATCCGATCACCCACAGAATTAAAGTATTCACTCCATATTTCAGCATATCTGAATGAAGAAGACTCACATAGTTTGCCATTCCTATAAAATTCGGTCCAACCTCTTTAATTCCTGATCGGTAATATTCAAAGAAACTATACCGAATGGTGTCCACAAAGTATAAAAGAGAAAATGAAGAAAATTAGGAAGAAGGGAAGGATGAAAATATATCCCCATTTCCCATAATCTATACGCTTACGTCTTTTTTTCATCTTTATCACTCCTCCAAAATACGAGGAGCAAGTCAGAATACCTTCCATCTGGAATCGATTTTCTAATTCGCTCCCGTAAGGTCTACCAAAATTCTAAAATCCTAATTAAATGCCCCAATTTTTTCAAATAGTACTTAAGTCTGGGACGATTAAGCTACTTTTAGTCTGGCCATTTAACATCTGTAATTTCTGGATAACGTTCTTTAATAGCTGTTTCAAAGTTTGATTTAGCTTTGTTGTAGCTTACTTTACCTTGTAGGTAATCATTAAAGGCATTTTGAATCAATTCAACACAACCTTGGTCATATGATGACAATGGTGCAATCTTAATGTTTTCTGCAACTGGTGCGTAGTATGAATAAGCATTTTCACCACCAAGGAAATCTGATTTGAAGCTATCATCTTTAGCTGCTGCTTCCATACCAGATTTAGTATTTGTGAAGTCTTGGTAATCTTTAGAAATCTTCAAAAGGTTATCTTTATTAGCTGTCAAAGCTGTGATGATTTCTTTAACATGTTTAGGGTTATCAGTACCTTCGGCACCATGGATATATGAACCACCCAGTTGTATTCTTGTGGTGGATTTGTAACAGCCCAATCGCCATCTGCACCATCCCAATTTGATTTCAAAGTAAAGTCAATGCCCCAAGCTGGGAACAAGAATGAGAAGACTTTAGATTGTGAACCCATTGCTTTGTTCCAGTCGTCAGTCCATTGACCTTTAACTGTTTTATTGAAGTAACCAGCATCAAGCCACTCTTTAGAATCTTTAACCCAATTCATAATTTGTGGGTCAACACGAACTGTTGTTGAACCATCTTCAACCCATGGTTTAGAAATGCTATTACCGTACAAGCGGAATGTATCAGCATATGATGCAAATGTGTAGTAACCTTTATTAAGAAGTTCTTGTGATGTTGCTTTCATAGTATCCCAGTCTTTAACTTTTTCACCAACTGCTGTTGGGTCATCAGTACCAAAGACATCTTTTGCAATATCACGACGATAGATTAGAACACCTGGACATGTTTGCCAAGTTGAACCGCGTTGAACGCCATCTTCATCAGAAGCTGTTTCTTTAGTGAATGCATATTGGTCAGCCAAATCTTTCTTAGGATCAATTCCTAAATCTTTCAAAGGCATTGCAACATTTGCTTTTTTAGAAGTGTATTTTCTCACGTAGTCAGTTTCTGACAAGAAGATATCAATCTTATCATCAGCAGAAGCTGAGTCTTGTTTTTCAAGTGCTTCATCCAATTTTTGTTGGTAAACACCATCTTGGTTTGGATTGATAATCCAGTGGATTTCACTACCGTCTTTTAGTTTAGTAACTGTTCCATCTTTAGAAGTTGATTTAACTTCTGGATATACAGCTTCCACACGTTGACGGAATTCATCATTCCAAGAGTAGATGTTGATAACTTTGCCTTCTGCACCCGAAGCTGATGTACTTGATTTAGAAGAGCAACCAACCATTGTCCCTGCTGCAAGAGCAATCACTATAAAAGCGCTTACTTTTTTGTTCATAATCCTTCTCCTTTTTGAGGTTTCCCCTCATGTTTTTTGTAACTGCATTATAACGCTAATCCAAGAAGTGTTATATTATAATATTTTAAAAAATATCAGTTTTATGACCTTGTTTGAAAAAATTTTTATAAAAAATCACGCTTTTCTAATCTTTTTAATAGGTAAACCTTTTCATATAAAACGCCGTTTTTCCTATAAAATTAGGGTTTATGGCCACTTTTTCTAACTTTATAAACCATAGTTTCCTAATAAAGTGCCATATGTAAAAAAAATGATACTTCTTGAGTTAATATCATAATTATGATATTTTTCTCTTCTTTTTTATTTCCTATAAGGCTAATTTCGACTAAAATATGGGGCAGAAGATAAAGGAGATAACTATGAAGCCATTAACTTTTACTAATAATAAGGGGGATTTCAAACTATCCCAAGCAGAAAATATCAGTTCTTTGTACTTTCCACTTTGCCTCAGTAAGTTGGACTAAAAAGTGCAGTCACTCCTAACTTGGGTGGGGATTCAAAAATCAATCAAGAAACTTTCCTATTAGAACCTGTCAGCGTGGATAACCTCCACAACAATCGTTCAACTCGAAATTTCTGGGTTCGCGACGACAAAGGAAATGTTTATTCTGCAACAGGTGCTTCTGCTAAGCAAGAAGCTCTACGTTTTCAGATCAAGAAGAAAATTCTGTAGAAGCTGGTTTTATGTGGCATACTATTGAACGTCAATCAGCTGACTTACCTTTAAAATCTACAATCACATCATTTGTTCCACAAGATGAAAATGTTGAAGTCATGCTTGTAACACTTGAAAATTTATCTGATGCTGACCAAACTTTAACAGCATACGGTGCCATTCCGATTTTCGGACGTATCGCTGATAATATCCGTGACCACCGAAATGTAACATCTATGCTTCACCGTATCAAAACTACAGATGAAGGTGTTTTAGTTTGTCAACCATGTCATTTGATGAACGCGGTCACCAACTCAATCACCAAATTTACTACGTGCTTGGCTTTGATGACAAGGAAAAAACACCTGAAACATTCTATCCAACCGTAGAAATGTTTATCGGTGAAGGAGGAACATTTACTCATCCAGCTGCCGTTTATAAAGAAACAAGTGGCGTAGCAAGCGACAGCCATATCGATGGGCGCGAAGCCATGGGTGCCTTCAAATTTGAACCATTCACCTTAGCTGCTGGTCAAAGCAAAACTTTCATCCTATTAATGGGAATCAACGAAAATCAAGAACATATCCAAGCAGTCGCTCAAAAATATAAAAATCTTACGACTGTCGAAAAAACATTGCAAGAAACAAAAGATTACTGGCAAGAAAAAGTTGGAGTTGATTCAAAACTGGCGACAGCGACTTTGATGGTTATATGAAATGGGTTTGTTTCCAACCATTCCTACGTCGTCTCTTTGGTTGTTCATTCCTTCCACACCATGACTATGGACGTGGCGGACGCGGTTGGCGTGATCTTTGGCAAGACTGCTTGTCACTACTTTTAATGGAACCAAAAACAGTTGGTGATATGATTGTCAACAACTACAAAGGAGTTCGTCTTGATGGTACCAACGCTACAATCATCGGTGAAGGTGATGGTAACTTCCTTGCTGATCGTAACGGTATCACACGTGTTTGGATGGACCACGCACTTTGGCCTTTAATGACAACAAAACTTTATATCGACCAAACAGGCGATATCGATATCTTAACTAAAGAAGTTTCTTACTTTAAAGACCCACACGTCAAACGTGGTACTGAAATCGACCAAGACTGGAACGATGCCTACGGCAATGAACAACGTACTGCTAGACGACGCTGTCTACAACAGGTATGCATCCTAGAACACTTGTTAATCCAACATTTGACAGGATTCTAATGAAGTTGGCGAACACAATATCTATCGTCTCCGCGGAGCTGACTGGAATGATGCCCTTGATATGGCGGATGAAAATGGTGAAAGTGTTGCATTTACCGCTGCTTACTCTGGTAACTTGATGGAACTAGCAAGCCTTGTTCGCCTCCTAGAAAGCGAAACCAATACTGAATCTATCGAAATTCTTGAAGAAATCGGACTCTTGCTCAAAAAAGATTCTGATATCTACGATAATATCGAACGCAAGCACCAAATTCTTGATGCTTACACTAACCAATGCCTTCACAATGTGAAAGGACGCAAAATCAGAATTTCACTTTCTGAACTTGCTCTTAACCTCATTCAAAAAGCAGCTTGGTTGCGTCAACACCTTCAACAACAAGAATGGCTTGACTTTAACGACCAAGAAGGTTGCTACAATAGCTACTACGACAACAGCAGCAAACCAACGGAGGGCTTCTACAATGACCGTATGCACATGATGTTGACTGGACAAGTCTTCCCTATCATGAACTACGTCGCTACAGATGAACAAATCCGTAAAATCACTGCCAGCGCTGACCACTACCTCTACCGCCCAGAAATCGGTGCTACCGCCTCAATACAGATTTTAAAGAAATCAAAACAGACCTTGGACGTATGTTTGGTTTTGCTTACGGTGAAAAAGAAAACGGTGCTGTCTTCTCTCACATGACTGTTATGTAGCTAATGCGCTTTACCGTCGTGGCTTTGCCAAAGAAGGTGGAAAGCTCTTAAGACACTATCTGACACAGCTCTAAAATTTGAAACTAGCCGTATCTATCCAGGAATTCCTGAATACTTCCGTGCAGATGGTCGAGGAGTTTATCACTATCTAACTGGTGCAGCAAGCTGGTACATGTTGACAATGGTTACTGAAGCCTTTGGTGTTCACGGTAAAGCAGGTGACTTTGTCCTTTATCCAAAACTTCTTGCAGAACAATTCGACGAAAATGGACGTGCAAGTATCACAACTCAATTTGCTGATAAAACCTTCCAAATCCACTACGATAATCCAAATCAAAAAGATTTTGGAAAATACATTATCAAAAAAGCCACTTGTGATAGCCAAGAAATCGATATTACGGATGATGCTTTTGCCTTTATCACAAAAGCTGACCTTGCTAACCTAAGCGACGAAGTTCATGAAATTGTCATTACACTAGATTAAGAAAAAGAAAGGATTTTCTCATGAAATACGGTTATTTTGATGACGTTAATCGCGAATATGTCATCGACCACCCAAATACACCCAAACCTTGGGTCAACTACCTTGGTTCCCCAGAATACGGTGCCATTATCTCAAACAACGCTGGCGGTTACAGCTTTGCTAAATCAGGTGCCAATGGACGCATTTTACGCTACGTCTTCAATAACTTTGACCAACCAGGTCGCTACATCACCTTCGAGACGATGATACCAAAGACTTCTGGTCTGCCTCATGGCAACCTGTTGGTAAAGACCTTAAAGACTACCACAGTGAATGCCACCATGGTATGGGCTACACTAAAATGATTGCTAATTACTCTGGCATTCATTCAAAAGCCAGCTACTATGTGCCAAAAGATAAAAGCTATGAAGTTTGGGCAATTACCGTTACTAACCGTTCTGAACAAACTCGCCATTTAACACTAACTGGTTACGCTGAATTTACCAACCACAGCAACTACGAACAAGACCAAGTTAACCTACAATATTCACTTTTTATCACACGCACACTTTTCCAAGATAACCGCATCATCCAACAAATCCACGGAAATCTTGATACCCTTGATGACAGCGAACAAGTTGATGAAAAGAATGTTACTGAACGTTTCTTCGGTCTTAGCGGTGCTAGCGTCAGCTCATATTGTGGAGACAAAAAAGGCTTCTTAGGCGGCTACAACGGCTACGACAAACCTGTTGGTGTCACATCAGGAGACCTCGGCAACCAAACAAGCTACAATGAAAATGCCTGTGGTGCCCTTTCAAGTAAAGTCACTCTTGAACCTCAAGAAAGCAAAACACTTGTCTTTCTTCTTGGTGAAAAATCATCACAAGAAGCTGCCGAAATCCTAGAACATTACAAACACCCTGCAGAAACTGTTGAAGCAGAAATTCAAGAACTTCGCAAAGAATGGGAAGACCGCTTGACTAACCTACAAGTCAATACACCTAGCCCAGAATTCAACACTATGCTTAACACTTGGAACGCTTATAACTGTTACATGACCTTTATCTGGTCACGCGCAGCATCATTTGTTTACTGTGGTCTTCGTAACGGTTATGGTTACCGTGACACCGTTCAAGATATTCAAGGTATCATTCACTTGAAACCTGAAATGGCTGCCGAAAAAATTCGTTTCATGTTATCAGCTCAAGTTGACAACGGTGGCGGACTTCCACTTGTAAAATTCACTCACAACCCAGGACATGAAGACACACCAGATGACGCTTCTTACGTTCAAGAAACTGGGCACCCAGCTTACCGTGCTGATGATGCTCTCTGGCTCTTCCCAACAGTTTACAAATACATTTCTGAAACAGGAAACCTTGCTTTCTTGATGAAGTGATTCCATTTGCCAATAAAGGCGAGGCTAGTGTTTACGAACACTTAAAAGGTGCTGTGCAATTCTCACTTGACCACCTTGGACCACACGGCATGCCTGCTGGACTTTATGCCGACTGGAATGACTGCCTTCGTCTCGGTGCCAATGGTGAATCATCATTCGTTGCTTTACAATTCTACTATGCCCTAAGCGTCTTGCGTAAATTTGCCAAAGCCAAAGAAGATACTGACTACCTTACTTTCCTCGACTCTGAGCAAGAGAAAATGGGACAAAAAAATTCAAGACCTCTGTTGGGATAATGACCGCTTCATTCGTGGCTTTACCGAAGCTGGCGAACGTATCGGTGCAGCTGATGACCCCGAAGCTAACATGTGCTAAACCCTCAAAGTTGGGCTGTTATCAGTGGCTTTGCTGATAAAGAACAAGCTGAACTTGCCATGAACAATGTCTACGAGCAACTTAACACTGATTATGGTGCCATCCTCATGAACCCACCATATCACGCTCACGCATTCGACGGGCCCTTGCCGTTATCTACAACCAAGGGACAAAAGAAAATGCAGGTATCTTCTCACAATCACAAGGCTGGTTTAATCCTAGCTGAAGCCCTACGCGGACAGGGTCAACGTGCCTTTACTTACTTTATGGAAAATGCCCCAGCTGGTCAAAATGACCGTGCAGAGATTCGCCAACTAGAACCTTACTGTTATGGCCAATTCACAGAAGGTCCTGCTAGCCCACACTTCGGACGTTCACACGTTCACTGGCTCACAGGTACAGCATCAACTATCATGGTTGGTTGTGTGGAAGGTATCTTGGGACTTCGCCCCGACTTAAGCGGATTAAAACTCTCACCAGCATTCCAAAAGAATGGGATAACTTCAGCATGACTAAGATTTTCCGTGGCAAAGAACTTCACATCACTGTGGAAAATCCAAACCACAAGGAAACAGGCTTTACAAAACTTATCCTAAACGGCAAGGAACTTGACCAAGCCTATCTTCCTGAAGAACTCTTACAAGACACTAACCAAATCACTCTTACCCTATAAAGGAAACTGGGACTTGTTCCCAGTTTTTTTATGGCTTCATTTTAAAAAAAGTCCCTTCTCTAAGGCAAAATCATCTCTTATAAGAGTCATTAAGAATGATTGTATATTTTATTCAGCCAAAGCAATTACTGCGTCAAATCGCCTTTTATAGCTGCTATAAGATGAGCCTACACAGGCTTATCAAGCCACCAATCAATTGATTCTACTCATCATAAAAAAGGAACTGAGACAAGCTCAGCTCCTTTTATCGTTAATGTTTAAAAAGAAAGAATTTTAAAGAGTTATTTTGTTGAGAGAGATTTTAACCGATTTATTTGGGGAGTGTAGTTATAATCAGTTAAAT
>ENA-OQMZ01000852-OQMZ01000852.1-human-gut-metagenome-genome-assembly--contig:-NODE-852-length-12170-cov-1.353068_pt1 | contig 12170 bp, 17 predicted proteins | sample MGYA00242621_ERZ504862 | MGnify/ENA primary metagenome ERZ504862 (study PRJEB26092, sample SAMD00036393) | human gut metagenome | host: Homo sapiens | study: EMG produced TPA metagenomics assembly of... | reverse complement strand
GACGTATCCGCTCTTGGTATTATGGAGACATACGATGCATCTTCAATATTGTAGCTGCTGATGAGGCTGCGAAGACGGCTATCGTTGATTTGATCGAGCTTCGTATCGCACGTGGTATGTGCGGAAAATCCTACATGCTGCTCACTGGTGAAGTGGCTGCTGTAGAAGCTGCAATCGAAAAAGCTAAGGAAGCAATCAAAGATAGAGGAATGTTCCTTGACTCTTCCGTTATTGCTCATCCGGATGCTCAGATTCGCGACGCAATCTTATAATGAACTCTGCTTTAATGTCTGAGGGAATTATAGTTCAATACCAGTAACATTATATTGGACTTAGGACAGGAGGCAGTTAGATGCTTGCGATAGAGAGAAGAAATGAAATATTAGAAAAACTGCAGAACGACAGAAGAGTCGTAGTAAGCGAACTGAGTCAGATTTACGAGGTTTCCGAGGAGACAATCCGAAGAGACCTCGATAAACTGGTTCAGGACGGTTTCGCCATAAAAAGTCTATGGCGGTGGCGTGATCAATGAAAATGTGAATATCGAGCTTCCGTTCAACATCAGAAAGAATCGCAAATATTGTTGGTAAACAGCATATTGCGGAACTGGTGAGTGAACAGATCAAAGATGGGGACAGCATCATGCTTGATGCAAGTTCTACAGCAGTGTATGTTGCAAAGACGCTTCTCGAACAAGGAAAGAAGAATCTTACCGTGCTCACAAACTCTGTGGAGATTATCATAGAGCTTTTTGGGGCGCAGGATTGGAAGGTTCTCTCTACCGGAGGAGAGTCAAGAGAAGGATCCTTTGCACTGGTAGGTTATCAGACAGACCGGATGCTTCGATCTTATCATGTAGATAAGGCAATTATCTCTGCAAAGGGAATCGATATGAACGCTGGACTTACAGATTCAGATGATCTGCATGCGAATAATAAGCGAACAATGCTGACAAGAGCAAAAGAAAAAATTCTTGCTGTAGACAGCAGTAAGTTCGATCAAGTAGCATTTGCGAGATAGGTTCATTAGATCAGATCACAACTATAGTTACGGATGCAAAGCCGGAAACAAGATGGCTTCAGCATTTTGATAAGATTGGTGTAAAATGTATCTATCCAAAGTAAGGAAGGGCAGTTATGAAAAGCTTTCAGATTAAAACTAGAGTAAATTTTGGAGATAATGCGCTGGATCGACTGGCAGAAGTGCCATATAAGAAGATCCTGATCGTTACAGACCCATTTATGGCGAAAAGCAAAAATCTGAACCTGATTCTCGATCCAATCAAAAAAGCAGGTAAGGAATATGATATCTTTCAGGATATTGTTCCGGATCCACCGATTGAGAAGATCAGTCTCGGTGTTAAGAAGATGCTTGAATATAAGCCGGATGCAATTGTTGCAGTTGGTGGCGGATCAGCAATTGACTCCTCCAAGTCAATCCGTGAATTTGCACTTCGCGTAGATCATTACGCAGAGGTAGGGCTGATCGCAATCCCGACAACAAGCGGTACAGGATCAGAGGTAACTTCATTTGCCGTTGTATCAGACCCGGCAGAGCAGAGAAAATATCCACTTGTATCCTGGGAATTGACACCGGACGAGGCAATCCTCGATGCAGAACTTGTAAAGAGTGTGCCAGCGGCGATTACAGCAGATACAGGAATGGACGTATTTACACACGCACTTGAGGCATGCGTAAGTACAGATAGAAGTGATTTCTCAACAGCACTTGCAGAGAAATCAATTGAGTTGGTTGGAGTATTCCTTCTCAGAGCATATCTGGATGGAAATGATACTCATGCACGTCAGAAGATGCATTCTGCATCCTGTCTGGCAGGATTGGCATTCAACTCAGCATCTCTCGGACTGAACCATGGTATGGCTCATCAGTAGGTGCAAAGTTCCACATCCCACACGGGCGTGCGAACGCAATGCTTCTTCCACATATCATTGAATTCAACAGTGATATCAATAAACATAGTAAGAGTCAGAAAGAATATCTTCCGGCTGTTAAGCGTTATGCAACCGTAGCTCAGATCCTTGACTGAGCAGCTACAATGAGATTATGACAGTCAGATCCCTTGTAAACTGGGTACAGTTTATGTTAAAAGAGATGGATATTCCGCTGTCAATCTCTCAGATGGGTACAATCTCAGAGGAAGAGTACTTCAATGCAATCGACAGTATGGCAGATGCCGCACTTGAAGATGGATGTACAGCAACAAACCCGAGAGTACCAAATAAGGAAGATGTTATTGAAATCTACAAGAAATTGTGGAAATAATAAGCATAAAAAGAAGTAAAAAAGAAGCTGCGTATTGTGGCTTCTTTTTTTACACTCTCTTTTGCTTCTTTTTTTAGGTATATTTTTAAAGTTCTCGGGTAACAGTACCTATTTATTAATTGAGTGTTATCTGAAAGAATTGTTGTATATACTATATCAAATACCTGAGAAATGGACAGGAAGCGCGAAATGAAATTACCTATTTATATAGAAGCAGCAATGGGAGTTTTTCTGGTTGTGATTCTGGCAATGGCAGGAAAAAACGGAATGATTCCTCAGAACCAGAAAAATGATGTTATGAAACAGTCAGAAGTAGAACAGAAATCAGATTCTGACATGCAAAACGAAAGGAAGCAGTTGCAGAAGAGGCAACAGATTCGATAGAAGAAGTTGCACAGACCGACAGTGCAGCAATAACAGCACAGATGTGTTCTCCGGCCGGACAGTATCCGGTCATGGGGGAGAGTGTTGTTACGGTGGATGAACTTGCAGATTATTCAATCAATCGGGATACGAATATCCGTCGGAAGAACTGGCAAAAGGCGGAGCAGATTCCATAGAAACATTCTGCCAGATTTACTGTGAAGAAGCAGAGGCAGAAGACATCCGGGCAGAGGTTGCATTTACCCAGGCAATGAAAGAGACTGGATTTCTTCAGTTTGGCGGTGATGTAAGTATTGAACAGTTCAATTTTGCCGGAATAGGAACAACCGGGGGAGGTGTACCGGGAAATTCTTATCCGGATGTCAGAACAGGAGTGAGGGCACAAATCCAGCATCTGAAGGCCTATGCGACAGATGAACCGCTGAATCAGACTTGTGTGGATAATCGTTATGAATATGTGAAAAAAGCTTCCGCACCTTATGTACAATGGCTGGGACAGAAAGAGAACCCGGAAGGAGCCGGTTGGGCGACAGGAGAGAACTACGGGTATGATATTGCAGGGATGTTGCAACATTTACTTCTAAAAGAGCAAGATTAAGAAGATATGGCTGGACTTCCGGCTGTGGTTATGATATTTTAAGATTTCTTAAAGAAAGGGAAATCCCTTGACAAATCAGCCTTTGACAGCTATAGTAGTAACAGTTAAAAAGTATTTAACAACTATGTAAAGATACAGGTGTTGAAGAAGAGGAGTACATCATTACTTCCCACAGAGAGAACCGTTCAGATTGCTAAGAGGATCTGGCTGTGAGACGGTTTGGAAAAAGGATGATGGAAGGTAGCTTCGGAGCCGGAATTCCGAAAGACCGAAGAGGTTGGATAGGAGTTCCCGGAGTTGTTCACGTTACAGAACAAAGAGATGTATATGTAAAGAACAAGGTTAATACAAACAGTAACAAGTTCTTACATATATAAATAAGGTGGTACCGCGAGATTTTCGCCCTTTACGTGAAGTAGAGGGCGTTTTCTAGTTATAGAAGAAAGAGATATCCACTTTTAAAACAATGAGATTGTGGAAAACAACTACAAAATTAACATAATATGTGGAAAAAGGAGAACAATCATGAGCAAAGAACTCGCAAAGACTTACGATCCGAAACAGATCGAAGAGAAACTCTATGAGAGATGGTGTGAGAACAAGTATTTTCATGCTGAAGTAGACAGAAGTAAGAAACCATTTACAACAGTAATGCCGCCTCCGAATATTACAGGAAAGCTGCATATGGGACATGCACTTGACAATACACTGCAGGATATCCTGATCCGTTACAAGAGAATGGAAGGATATAACGCACTGTGGATCCCGGGAACAGACCATGCAGCAATCTCTACAGAGGTTAAGGTTACAAATCAGCTCAAAGAAGAGGGGATCGACAAGAAAGAACTCGGACGTGAGGGATTCCTTGAGAGAACATGGCAGTGGAAAGAAGAATATGCAGGAACAATCGAGAACCAGCTGAAGAAGCTTGGTATTTCCTGTGACTGGGACAGAGAGCGTTTCACAATGGATGAGGGATGTTCCAAAGCTGTAGAAGAAGTATTCATCAACTTATACAACAAGGGATATATTTACAAAGGTTCCAGAATCATCAACTGGTGTCCGAAATGTAAGACATCGCTGTCAGACGCAGAGGTAGAGCATGAGGATCAGGACGGAAACTTCTGGCACATTAAGTACCCGATCGCCGGAACAGACCGTTTCCTTGAGATCGCAACAACACGTCCGGAGACACTGCTTGGAGATACAGCGATCGCCGTTCACCCGGATGATGAGAGATACAAAGATATCGTAGGAAAGATGGCGATCCTTCCGCTTGTAAACCGTGAGATCCCAATCGTTGCGGATTATTATGTAGATAAAGAATTCGGAACAGGTGCTGTTAAGATCACACCGGCACATGACCCGAATGATTTCGAAGTAGGAAAGCGTCATAATCTTCCGGAGATCAACATCATGAATGATGATGCTACGATCAATGAGAAGGGTGGAAAATACGCAGGAATGGATCGTTACGAGCCAGAAAGGCAATCGTAGCAGATCTGGATGAGCAGGGATACCTTGTAAAGGTTGTTCCGCACATGCATGCAGTAGGAACTCATGACCGTTGTGGTACAACAGTTGAGCCGTTGATCAAACAGCAGTGGTTCGTAAAGATGGAAGAACTTGCAAAACCGGCGATCAATGCACTGAAGACCGGCGAGCTTCGTTTCGTGCCGGAGCGTTTTGACAAGATTTATCTTCACTGGCTTGAGAACATCAAAGACTGGTGTATCTCCCGTCAGATCTGGTGGGGACACAGAATCCCGGCTTATTACTGTGATGAGTGCGGTGAATTCGTAGTTGCAAAAGAAGCACCGGAGAAATGCCCGCACTGTGGATGTACACATTTCACACAGGATGAGGATACACTGGATACATGGTTCTCTTCCGCGCTGTGGCCGTTCTCCACACTTGGATGGCCGGAGAAGACAGAAGACCTTGATTACTTCTATCCGACAGATGTTCTTGTAACAGGATACGACATCATCTTCTTCTGGGTAATCCGTATGGTATTCTCAGGATATGAGCATACAGGAAAAGCTCCGTTTAACACAGTACTGATCCACGGTCTTGTAAGAGACTCCCAGGGACGTAAGATGAGTAAGTCTCTTGGAAATGGTATCGATCCACTGGAGATCATCGACAAATACGGTGCAGACGCCTGAGACTGACATTGATCACAGGAAATGCACCTGGTAACGATATGCGTTTTTACAACGAGCGTGTTGAGGCAAGCCGTAACTTTGCAAACAAAGTATGGAATGCATCAAGATTTATCATGATGAACATGGAGAAGAACGTTGTAGAAGAACCGGAAGACTTCCTGCTCAAACCGGCAGACAGATGGATCCTTTCCAAGGTAAACAGCCTGACAAAAGAAATGACAGAGAACATGGATAAGTTCGAACTCGGTATCGCAGTTCAAAAAGTTCATGACTTTATCTGGGATGAGTTCTGTGACTGGTATGTAGAGATCGCAAAATATCGTATCTACCATGCGGAGGAAGATTCACAGTCCGCAAACTGTGCTCTGTGGGTACTTAAGACAGTACTTGGACAGGCACTGAAGCTTCTTCATCCATTTATGCCATTTATCACAGAAGAGATTTATGGAGCACTTGTACCGGAGGAAGAGTCACTGATGATGTCAAGCTGGCCGGTATACAGAGAGGATTGGGAGTTCCCATATGCTGCAGAAGTTATGGAACATGTAAAAGCAATCACACGCGGAATCAGAAATATGCGTGCTGAGATGAATGTTCCGAATAACAAACGTACAAAGGTTTATATTATCAGCAGTGATTCAAAACTGCTTACAGCACTTGAAGTATTCAAGGAATCTGTAAAACCGTTGATGCTGGCAAACGATATTATTCTTCACTATGAGAAGAAAGATGTTGCTGATGATGCAGTATCTATCGTTGTTCCGGGAGCAACAGTTTACCTGCCGCTGGAAGACCTTGTAGACTTCGAGCAGGAGAGAGAAAGACTGAAGAAAGAGGAAGAGAGACTCAACAGCGAGATCAAGAGAGCACAGGGAATGCTTGCAAATGAAAGATTCACAAGCAAAGCACCTGCAGATAAAGTTCAGGCTGAGCGTGATAAACTTGAGAAATACACACAGATGCTTGAGCAGGTAAAAGAGAGAATCGATAGTCTCAGATAACTGTGGGGGGAGAAAAGCTGCAAAAAAGCAGGAAACTGTAAATAGCAGTTTAGACACAGTATCAGGTATTAGACGGCAAAAAGTCGCACGGCAGAAGGGATGTAAAATCCCGGGCCGTGCATTTTGCCTATAAGAAAGAGGTTATAGATGAAGCGGATTCATATTAAAAAACCAGATGTCAAAGGATTTTTTACAAAGGTCAAAAATCTGAAACCAGAAGATATCAAGAGACACTATCAAGAGAAAAAAGCAAGACGCCAGAGGATCCTGGAAGAAAGAAGAAACAGTAAATTTGCGAAGAAGATGCAGCCGGTTTATAAGTGGATGAACAGATTTTCACTCGTTCTTCACTATCTGCTGGCCTGTGTTTTGAACTTTTTGATCGAGGTGATTTCAAGGCATTCCTTTTTTGAAGCATGGAGTTACATGACAGGAACACCACTCGTGTTTTTGTTTAACGCATTTTTAATATTTGCAACATTTATGATTGTGTATTTGTTCCGCAGACGTGTATTTGTCAGAATCCTTCTCTGTGTATTCTGGCTGTTTCTGGGAGCATGTAACGGGTATCTGCTCCTGAAGCGAGTGACACCGTTCAATGCGCAGGACTTGAAAGTTCTGTCAGATGCTTTGGAACTGACAAGCAATTACTTTAATGGCTTTGAGATCGTGATGCTAACCATTGGAATCGTTGCTGTTGTTTTGTGGGTGATTTCCATGTGGCGCCGCGGTGGGCAGTATACTGGAAAGATGCACCGCATTATTGCAGTGATCGCTGTTGTGGCATCCGGATTTGCTATGTAGGGCTTACTGATGTTGCAATCGACAAGAGAGTGATCTCAAATTATTTTGGAAATATCGCATTTGCTTATGAAGACTATGGATTTCCATATTGCTTCGCAGCAAGCTTATTTAATACAGGAATCAATCAGCCGGCCGGTTACAGTGAAGAGACGATGGCGGAGATTAACAAGGATGGATGTCTTAACGTGAGTGAGACAAGCCGTTCGAAAGAGGAGCTGCCGAATATCATGTTTGTCCAGCTGGAATCTTATTTTGATCCGACAGAGGTAGAATGGCTGCGATTTTCCGAGGATCCGATCCCAAATCTCAGAAAGCTTTATGCTGACTATTCTTCCGGATATTTTAAAGTTCCATCTGTCGGAGCAGGTACAGCGAATACAGAGTTCGAGGTGCTTACCGGAATGAATATGCGTTTCTTCGGACCGGGAGAGTATCCATACAAGACTTATGTGAAGACGACACCTCTTGAGAGTGCGGCAAGTGCGCTTTCATCCCTTGGATATGGTGCAGAGCACTTCACAACAACGGCGGTAATTTCTACAGTCGTGCCAAAGTATACAATAACATGGGATTCGACCATTATACAAGTAAGGAATTCATGAATATCTTAAAGACGACTCCGAAGGGATGGGCGACAGACGATATTCTTGTTCCGAACATCATGGAGTCTTTGGACACAACAGACGGAACAGACTTTGTATGTACGATCAGTGTGCAGGGACATGGAGATTATCCGACAGAGCCGACCTTGGAAAATCCGGAGATCAATGTAACCGGAGTGGAAGATGAAGGCAAGAGAAATGCATGGGAGTACTATGTAAATGAAGTTCATGAGATGGACAAGTTCGTCGGACAGCTGATCGATGCAATCGAGCAGAGAGGGGAACCGACAGTGATCGTATTCTATGGAGACCATCTCCCGACACTTGGTCTGGAAGCAAAAGACCTGAAAGGAAAATATCTGTACAATACGAATTATGTTATCTGGGACAATATTGGACTGGAAAAGAAAGATGGGAATATCGCTGCTTACCAGATTATGGCAGAAGTCTTTGATCGTTTGGATATTCATACAGGAACTATTTTCAATTACCATCAGCAGAGAAGACAGACAAAGAATTATCTTGCTGATCTGGAATTACTCCAGTATGATATCATGTACGGAAAACAGTATGTATACAAGGACAGTGGAGCTCCGATCACAGAAGGACATATGGTCATGGGGGTAAAGGATGCGAACGATCACCAGTGTTGTGGAGCAGCTGAAAGGAACTTATAGCATTTACGGAGAGAACTTTACAAAACAAAGTAAGGTTTATATCAACGGAGAGAAGCAGACAACAAAATTCCTGAACAATACAAGATTGGATCTGAAAGAGTCAGAAATCAAAGATGGCGATCAGATCATGGTTGCACAGTGCGGTTCAAGCAATACAATCTTCCGTACATCGAAGACTTATGAATATACAGGAGGCCAGCTTGTAGAAGTGACAGACCAGGATACGGATGTTGAGAATGGAAGACAGGCCTTTGTAGAACAAAAGGAAGAAAAGAAAAAATGACCTATAAGGAAATCGTAACCTATATAGAAGAAATTCCAAGATTTACAAGAAAGCACTCTCTGGATCATACCAGAGAGATGCTTCTGTTTTTGGGAAATCCACAGAATGGAAAGAAGATCATTCATGTAGCGGGAACGAATGGAAAAGGTTCTGTATGCGCTTATCTGGATGCGATGCTCCGGGCAGAAGGAAAAAGCACCGGATTGTTTACTTCACCGCATCTGGTGAAAATGAATGAACGGATCGTTCTGAACGGAAAGCAGATCAGTGATGAGGATTCTGCGAAGTATTTGAAGAGACTATGCAGGCTGTCCGCAGGATGCAGGATGCAGGATTGGAGCATCCGACATTTTTCGAATTTTTATTTGCAATGGCGATGAAAGCTTATGACAGAGCAGGAATGGAATACATTGTCCTTGAGACAGGACTTGGAGGTCGGCTGGATGCAACAAGTTCTGTAGAACCGGTCGCCTGCGTGATCACATCGATCGGTCTGGATCATATGGAATATCTTGGTGATACAGTGGAACAGATTGCGGGAGAGAAAGCAGGAATCATCCGGCCGGAAGTTCCGGTGTTTTTGCACAGACAGCACCGGGAAGTGACTCTGTAATTGAAAAAACAGCAAGAAAAAGAAGGCTGTTTCTGTAAAAAAATAGGGAAAGATGCGTACGAAATTCTCGGAATTGAAGATAAACATATTGCATTTTCCTGCGCAAGTGCTTATTATGGAACTACCACGTGGAAATTAAATAATATTGGAACCTATCAGCCGGGGAATGCACTGCTTGCGATGGAAGTGATGCGTTATCTTTTCAAAGAAAACGGTCATCCACAAGAGTGGAGAACAGCACTTGCCAGGGTGAAATGGGCAGGAAGAATGGAAGAGATTCTTCCAAAAGTATACGTTGACGGAGCGCATAATGTGAGTGCCATTCAGGCATTTGCAAGAAGTGTGCCGAAGAATCCAGATGGAAATATTATTTTATTTTCGGCGGTAAAAGATAAAGAATATGAAGAAATGATTTCGTATCTATGCAAACATGCTGATGCGGAAGAATATGTAGTAACATTGATCGATGGAGATCGTGCGACAGACGCACACATTCTAGGTGAACTGTTCCGGAAATATACAGAACAGCCGGTGACTGTGATTGAATCTGTCAAAGAGGCAATGCAGTATGTATTGCGGATTCAGGGGAGAAGAACGGTATATTGTCTCGGTTCTCTTTACCTGACAGGAATGATCAAAGAGATCATACAGGAATCTTTAAGCGGATGTGGGGAGGTTTGATTGCAGATGCTTAATTATGAAGAAGAACTTAGAAAATTCAAGCCAAGTCTCGAGGTGGACCAGATTGAGGAAGCTGTTTACAAGGAAGATCTGACAGATATGCAGGACATCGTAAAAAGAGGTTATGGCAAAGAAAGAAAAAACGGTGAGAAGATAGAAAGATAAGTGGTGGGTATAAATGGATTACACAAAGAAGATCATGTATCAGTCAAATTCCTGGTACAATGATGGACTGCGCAAAGCCCAGGTGCGAGATATGTCCGGGGCAATCGTTTCTTTGCAGCAGAGCCTGCAGTATAACAGGGAGAATATTGCAGCGCGGAATCTTTTAGGTCTTGTGTATTATGGCATAGGGGAAGTTTCAGAAGCTCTTGTGGAGTGGATCATCAGTAAGAATCTGTGCCCAAGAGACAATATTGCAGATTATTATATTAAAAATGTACAGAATGCAGCGAATGAATTAGAATCACTGAATCAGGCAATTAAGAAGTTTAACCAGTGTCTGGTTTACTGTCAGCAGAACGGAGAAGATCTTGCTATCATCCAGTTGAAACAGGTGATCGCGTCTCATCCGACATTTCTGAAGCGTATCAGCTTCTGGCTCTGATTTATATACAGACGAATCAGAATACAAAGGCAAGACAGATTCTTATAGAAGCAAAGAAATTAGATACAACAAATGAACTGACACTGACCTATCTAAGAGAAGTCACAAAACAGCGTGGCAGACACGGGAAGGATGCAGAGAGAAGTTTCCGGAAACCAAAAAGTGCAGCAGTAGAATATAGTCTTGGAAATGAGACGATCATTCAGCCAAAACGTTCTAAGATCCGGGACATGGCACAGCAGCTTGCATTTGCCAATATATTGATCGGAATGGTTCTTGGTGCTGCTTTGATCTGGTTTCTTGTTGCTCCGGCGGTGAATCAGAACCGTTCGGAGAAGTTGAATAATCAGATGCGTGCATACAGTGAACAGATCAACACACTGGAAGCACAGGTGAGTGCCCAGACAAGAACACTGGATCAGTATCGAACAGCCGGAGACGAGGCACAGAAAGCAGTTGATCAGGCAAAGGCAACATCTGACAGTTATGAGAAACTGCTTCAGGTTTCAAGTCAGAGCCATTCCGGAGAATATAGTTATACAGATATGGCAGACGCGTTGCTTGAGATTACAAGAGATTCTCTTGGAGACAGTGGAAAAGAGATGTATGATACACTTTCTGATTCTATTTTCCCAACAGCATGCAGGAGAAGATATGCAGCCGGTGTAGATTCACTGGAATCAAAGAACTATGATCAGGCGATTGAGTATCTGACAAAGGTTGTGAAGATGGACGAAAGTTATAATGATGGACAGGCCATTTATCGTCTGGCACAGGCTTATCAGGGAAAAGGTGATACAGAGAATGCAAAGACCTGGTATCAGAAGATGGTAGATACTTATAATAATTCCAAATATATTGATGATGCGAAAAAGCAGCTTGCAATTCTGAATGGAGATGCCAGTGCAGACACAAGTTCAGATACAAGTGCAGATAGCAGTTCAGTATCAGAGAACTCAGAAAATTCCGATAACTCCAATCGCTATGATAATTCTCAGGATAATGGGGAGAATGGAGATTCCGATAATTCTGACAATACAGAGGATAACGAATAAGATTACGAAGGAAAAGGATATGCGAAGAAGCATATCCTTTTTTAGCGTACGGATTCAGGTAATTAAATGGAAAATGAGAAAAGCAGGAGGCATGAAAATATATGAGATATCAGGTACAGGAAAATTGTCTGACGATCTATCTTCCAAGAGAGGTAGACCATCATAATGCAGATGAAATCAGGAAAGAAGCGGATGCAGTGATCAGCAGAAATCATATCAGATATGTGATCTTTGACTTTGACAGGACAGATTTTATGGATAGTTCAGGAATTGGAATCATTATGGGGAGGTATAAGACCGTTAGTCTGATCGGAGGAGAAGTCTGGGCGGTACATACGGAAACGAAATGAACTTACCGGGAAAGTCAAGATTTCCTTTAACAATTTTTCGAAGGGAGGCCAACAAAATGAATTT
>ENA-OQMZ01000849-OQMZ01000849.1-human-gut-metagenome-genome-assembly--contig:-NODE-849-length-12190-cov-1.445660_pt1 | contig 12190 bp, 18 predicted proteins | sample MGYA00242621_ERZ504862 | MGnify/ENA primary metagenome ERZ504862 (study PRJEB26092, sample SAMD00036393) | human gut metagenome | host: Homo sapiens | study: EMG produced TPA metagenomics assembly of... | reverse complement strand
TGAGAACATCATCATCTGTTCTCGTTTCTTGTCTGCATTTTTCGTCATCATAAAAAACACCGCCTTTCTGATAATTCTATTATACCAGAAAAACAGTGCTCATAGTAAAAGTCCCGGCAAATACCGGGACTTTGTCTACAGTCTGAGACATGCGCTCTTTTTCATAAGAATCGCTGTCTATTTTTATTTACTTATTTCCCATAATATATTCTATAAGTTTATCTGAAAATTCCTTCACCACTGTATCTGCCTGATGGAGATCTTGTTTGATCGCTCCTTCTGGTGCATATCCAATGCATTTCATTTTGGCAGATTTGGCTGCCTTTACTCCTGCTTCGGAATCTTCGACCACGATACAGTTTGCCGCCTTCTGTCCAATTGCCTCAGCCGCCTTTTGAAAGATTTCTGGATCTGCCTTTCCGTTTTCACATTCGGAACCGCTTATAAATGCTTCAAAGCAGTCTGTAATTCCAAACGTATTCATATTTGTCATGATATCTTCTTTCAATGAAGACGATGCAACTGCCAGATGAAATCCTTTTTCCTTTAATGTACGGATCAGATCAACAACCCCAGGCATCGACTTTAGTCCTTCTTGGTCGATCAACTCTTTTCTGGTTTCGACCCACTGATCTATATAATATGGAACTTCTTTATCAAGACTCTCAAATTCTTTCTTCATCTCTGCCCACATATATTCATGCGTCGTACCCAAAAACTTATCATAGTAATGCCAGTCAACTTCAATACCTGCTTGTTTTAAGATGAGATGCTTTGCTTTGACATTAAAATATTCTGAATCAGCGATCACACCGTCCATATCAAAAATCACTGCTGTAATCATACTTCCCTCCTAATAAAACAGAAACGCACAAGATGTTAAGTAGTCATCTGTGCGTTTCTATATCTTCTGTATTAAACTGTAATAAATCCTAATCCTTCAAGTACTGAGAACACTAAGATCGCAACAATGCAGATTGGTGCAATATACTTAACCATAATAAGGAATAGTGATTTTCTCTTAAATTCCCCAGAGCTTTCAACTTCATCAACAATTACTTTTGGCTTGATGATATAACCGACAAATAAACATGTTAAGAATGCTGCGATCGGCATTAATACACTGTTACTGATGAAATCAAAGAAATCAAGGAAGTCAAATCCTAAAATCGTAATATTGCTCCATGCTCCAAATCCTAAAGATGATGGAACTGCTAGTAACAGAGCAATGATAAACATTGTAATACATGCAGTTCCTCGTTTCATATGGAACTTATCCATCAGAACTGCTACGAGTGTCTCAAGCAGCGAAATGGAAGAGGTAAGTGCTGCAAGTAACACTAAAATAAAGAATACTGCTGCAATAACACTTGAAAAAGCCATACTGTTAAATACTTTTGGAAGCATCACAAACATCAAAGACGGACCTTTTGCAAGCATGGATGAATCTCCGTTTGAGAATACAAACACAGCTGGTACGATCATAAGTCCTGCAAGGAAAGCAACCCCTGTATCAAAAATCTCAACCTGTGTGACTGATTTCTCAAGGTCAGCTTTCTTTGGCATATATGATCCGAATGTGATCATAATACCCATAGCAAGGGACATCGAATAAAATAACTGTCCAAGTGCAGCTAAGATCGTTGTCGGACCAAATCCTTTTAAACTTGGTTTTAAATAATATGCAACTCCAGCCATCGCCCCTGTCTTGTGATACAGAATAAAGAAACTCCGATCAACAAGACGATCAAAACTGGCATCATGATCGTGCTGACACGTTCTACTCCGCCTTTAACTCCTCCTGCAACAACCACTGTTGTAGCGATCAGGAAAACAAGAACACAGATCATAGGTTCTGCTGATTTGCTGATAAACCTGTAAAGAATGTATCAGAGGCGGCATTATGAATCCCTCCCTGAAGCGATATCAGTGCATATTTTGTAACCCATCCACCGATAACACAGTAGTACGGGAAGATAATAAACGGAATGATCGTTGTAAGATATCCGATAAATGTATGCTTCTTGCTAAAGTGTCCAAATGCACGGATCGCACTGGTTCCTGCCTTTCTTCCAAGGGCAACTTCTGTGATCATCAGTGAAAATCCAAATGTTAATGTAAGGATCAGATAAGTTAATAAAAATGTTCCTCCGCCATACTTGGCTGCAAGATATGGAAATCTCCAGATGTTTCCAAGACCTACGGCAGACCCAGCCGTTGCAAGAACGAACCCTAAACGGCTCGAGAATCCACTTCTTTCATTACTCATAATATTAAGTACCTTCTTTCATATATATTCAGATACGTAAGGATATGTATCTGGCTCTGCCGGAGATCTTAGATATGAATCCTGCATGGCAGGATTCCCAGCCTGGATGCTGAATTCTATTTAGATGACGTCCACATCTTCTCCGGCAAGGACGGCATTCATATTACGTACAGAACACATCTTTCCACACATTGTACATGTATCTTCTCTCTCTGGTGTTGATTCTGCACGGTATCTTCTTGCCTTTTCAGGATCAAGAGCAAGTTCGAACTGCTTCTCCCAGTCAAGTTTCTGTCTCGCAGCTGCCATCTGGTTATCCCAATCCATAGCGCCTTTTACACCTTTGGCAATATCTGCTGCATGTGCTGCGATCTTGGAAGCATGATTCCTTCTTTCACATCATCGACATTTGGAAGACGCAGATGTTCTGCTGGTGTTACATAACATAAGAAGCTTGCTCCAGAAGCTGCAGCGATTGCTCCACCAATTGCAGATGTGATATGGTCATATCCAGGTGCAATATCTGTTACCAGAGGTCCAAGAACATAAAATGGTGCTCCATGACAGATCGTCTGCTGAATCTTCATATTCGCCTGAATCTGATCCATTGGCATATGTCCAGGTCCTTCGATCATAACCTGTACATCCTTCTTCCATGCACGTGCTGTTAATTCTCCTAATGTTACTAATTCTTCAATCTGTGAAATGTCACTTGCATCAGCAAGGCATCCTGGACGACATGCATCGCCAAGGCTTAGCGTTACATCATATTCGTTACAGATATCAAGGATTTCATCATAGTATTCGAAGAATGGATTCTCATTGCCTGTTGCTTCCATCCATGCAAAGATCAGAGAACCACCACGAGACACAATGTTCATCTTACGTTTCATTGCCTTAAAACGTTCCGCTGTGTTTCGGTTGATCCCACAATGGATCGTCATAAATCTACACCATCTTCTGCATGCATCTTAAAAACATCGATCCATTCACGAGATGTGATATCCTTTAATGCTTTATTGTAATAAACAATCGCATCGTAAATAGGTACGGTACCAAGGATTGCTGGACATTCATCGACAAGTTTCTTACGAAATACATGAGTATGTCCAAAAGAAGAAAGATCCATGATAGCTTCTGCACCCATCTCTACGGCTTTATTAACTTTCTCCATCTCAACATCTAAGTTTAGACAGTCTCTGGATGTTCCAAGGTTTACATTGATCTTTGTCTTCAAAGAATTCCCGATTCCAAATGGCTTTAAACACTTGTGGTTCTTGTTTGCAGGGATGACAATAGTTCCAGCTGCAACTTCTGCCATAAGGTCTTTCACGTCAATTCCTTCATAGGCAGCAACTGCTTCCATCTCTTTCGTTACAATTCCTTGTCTTGCTGCATTCATCTGTGTTGTGTACTTCATGATTGAAAACCTCCAAAATATAAGATTTTGGGAGACTCTTATCCGGTTTTGTTTATTTTATCATCATTCTGTCTTGTTGAGATAAAAAAAGACAAACTTTAAAAAGCCTGTGATGCTGCTTTACAGTTCGTCTTGTATTCATAGCATCCAAATCCCTACGACGGCATTATCCGTATCAGGTCCATGGTCGAAACTCTCGTTTCCTCTCAGCTAAGGTATCACCTTTTAAGCTCCCATTTCAGTTACACCAATATTGTACCATCCTAAAAGGCAGATAGCAAGAATTTTGTATCCTTGTTATCTGCCTTTTGTACTTCTTTATCTTTATATTTTTCTTTTATTTTACGTGGTGCTAGGCGCTTCGCTGCAACTTTGCGATACCATGGATAGCTGTAAGACACACTGCTTCCATCTGCATGTACGATCGTGTCATTTCCAACATACATGGCGATATGGTCGATATTTTTATATCTTCCATTCTTTCCACTTCGTTTACGGTAAAAGATTAGATCTCCCGGAAGTAATCTGTCTGATTTTCCGTTATATGTAGAAAGTTTTAATAATTTCTTCTTTTTTCCACACCATTTAGCAATATCTGCAGCTGTTGGTGCATAGCTCTTACTTCCAAAATTCACACCATATGGTTTATAAGATTTCCACATAAAAGAACTGCAGTCTACATAACCTTTCCGCATTCGTTTTGCCTGACTGTATCTTGGTTTTGTCTTACAGATCGCTTGAGCTTTACTGACTCCTTTGTATACTTTGGATTTTAAGATATAAATATTAAAAGATACACTCGCATTATCAGCACTGATCGTTAAGGTTGTCCTTCCGTTATTTTTTTCCTTTTGTTTAATCCATTTGATGATACAGATGCATATTTTGTATTTCCAACTTTATATGTAACTGGTGTATATCCGCTGGCTCCTGATTACTTTGTAATGATACTTTTTGCCCTTTTTTCAGAATACAACTGGCTCTATATTGTGGATCTGTGCACTTTACAGTTGCTTCCAGAACAAATTCCATCTACATTATACGTATATCTTTCTGGTTTGTTTTGCATATCCGTAAAATGTCCCATCATCCGATACATAAAAATTATAGTTATTATCTGCTCGATAGATAATGCGTTCTTGTCCATTCGTCGAGTTGCCTTCTAATTCAACTTTCCCTTCGTTATAAAGAACCGTTGCAAGTTTGTTATTCTTTAATCTCGGATTGGAAATCTGGATATGCATTTCTTTTGTTTCAATACTTTGATATTCTGTTCCTTCATCTGTTATGATATTTAATCGGACTGTTGCATCTCCTATGGATCTTCCTGTAATCCTTGCAGTCTTCTGATCTGCTGATACCTCCATCGCAATATGATCATTTCCATTGACGATCTGCCAGTTATATTTCAGATTATCTCCATAATCATAAGAATCGTTATATTTTAATGAAATATTTCCGCCAACAGCAACACCTGCATTGATGCCAGAATCATAGAAATCAATGTCATATGTTGCTGCTTCTTCCGGTGAATCGTATCCGCCCCATAAATTATATCCTGCTTTGTTTATCTTATTCGTTATCTTTCCCATGCCAGTCTTACTTGCTGCTGATACGGGCATGATCTGAATCGATAACATTCCTATAACAGCTGAAAGCGTACATACGCACAGCTTTTTCATCACTTTTTTCACTTTATTTCTCCCCATTTATCTTGTTTCTCTTAATGTATATTCGACTATTTATAAAATTTAATTCATTACATTGACTGGTTTTCCTTCCATCCAACATTTCACATTATCAAAATCAATGATCGCACGTTTTACCAATGCTTCTTTTGTTGCAAATGCAACGTGTGGTGTCGCGATCAGATTCTTTGCATGTAAGAGTGGATGATCTTTTGATACCGGCGGTTCATTCTCAAAGACATCAACGGCTGCTCCTGCAATCTTACCGTTATTGAGTGCTTCAGCTAATGCTTTACTATCAACAACCGGACCTCTTGCCGTGTTGATCAAAACTGCATCTGGTTTCATCAATGCGATTTCATCTTTACCGATCAAACCTTTTGTTGATTCATTTAAAGGTACATGCAATGAAATGATATCACAATTATATAAAAGTTCTTCTAACCCTACAAATTGAATTCCTGGAAGATCTTTTACTGTCCTTGAATATGCGTAAACTTCACATCCAAATGCCTGGGCGATCTTCGCAACTCTGGTTCCGATTGCTCCGGTTCCGATCACACCGAATTTCTTTCCTTCCAGTTCAAAGCCAACCAGACCATCCTTGGTTCCTTCTTCTCGGACTACCTGATCGCAGGAAATGATATTTCGATACAGTGAAATCAAAAGTCCAAAGACAAGATCTGAAACTGCAGCATTTGAATAGCCTGCACAGTTGCATACTGTAATCCCCTGTTCTTTGCATGCAGCCATAGCAATATGATCGATCCCTGTAAATGCTACCGCCAACATCTTAAGGTTTTGCAACCTTTGATGACTTCAGCATTCAATGGCAGGTTTGCAACCATAATAATGTCCGCATCCTTCCACGTTCGATCAGGCTTTCTGTGTCAGTTACTTTGGTCTGGTAAGATACGATCTCGACAGAATCTGGCAATGCTTTATGTGCGATTTCCATCAATTTCTCTTCTTCCACACCTAGTGGTTCAATAATTACTAATTTCATAATTGTCGAATACTCCTTTCGTATGATTTTACTCTACCATTCTATCATCAAATATACGATTATAAAAGCTTAGAAATATTTTATTTCATAGAGGATTCCATCGAAGTTTCTTATGATCCATATAAAGTAAAAAAACTGCCACACTAGTTTCCACCAATGTGACAGTTTCATATACTTTATAGAAAATCTACTGGAGTAAATCTCTTAATTATTTAAGAGTTACTTTAGCTCCCTGTTCTTCTAATTTAGCTTTGATGTCTTCAGCTTCTGCTTTAGATGCACCTTCTTTAATTACTTTAGGAGCTCCATCAACTAATTCTTTAGCTTCTTTTAATCCTAATCCTGTTACTTCACGAACAGCTTTGATGACTTTAACTTTAGCTCCACCAACTTCTGTTAATTCTACGTCGAATTCGTCTTTTTCTTCTGCTCCACCTTCAGCTCCAGCTGCTGCTACTACAACACCTGCTGCTGCAGATACTCCAAATTCTTCTTCACAAGCTTTTACTAATCGTTTAATTCTAATACTGATAAACCTTTGATAACTTCAATAATTTCCTGAGTTGTCATTATAATTTCCTCCTAATATTTTAAATTTACTGATAACTGATCTTACTCAGCTGCAGCCCCTTCTCCGTCTTTTTCAGCAATCTGCTTAATAACACGAGCAAAGTTTGTAATTGGGGACTGAATGCTTCCAAGGAATTTCGCAAGTAATTCGTCTCTTGATGGGATGCTTGCGATAACCTGGATACCATCTTTGTCATAGAATGTTCCTTCTACAACACCAGATTTCATTTCTAATACTTCGATGTTCTTAGCGTGTTTTGCAAGGATTCTTGCAGGAGCTGTAGCATCTGTTTTAGAAACAGCGATTGCTGTAGGTCCTTTTAAATCATCAGCTAATGCTTCAAATTCTGTTCCCTGGATTGCAAAACGAATCATTGTATTCTTATATACTTTGTATTCTACATCAGCTTCTCTTAATTCTTTACGCATTGCTGTATCCTGTTCTACAGTGATTCCGCGGTAAGAAACTAATACTGCTGACTGAGCATCTGTAAGTAATTCTTTAATTTCGTTTACTACTGGTTGTTTTAACTCAACTTTTGCCATTGAAATGGTGCACCTCCTTGATTTATTTTGTGTACCACCGCACATATAAAAAGAAAACTCTATATCCGCACAGACATAGAGTGTTAATTAGCATATTCACTAATACTCTCCTCGGCAGGTTGTTCTACGTTGCGCCTTGCGGCACCTGCTGTCTTCGGCAGTAATACTTTACATATAATACACGACATTTATATATATGTTCAAATGTTTTTTTTACTTTTTTTGAAATGTTTTTATTTTTTATGCAATTCCCATATGGCAACATAGGATTTTGCATAATCTGGGGTCAGACTACATGAGACTGACCCGCTTAAAGTTAAATATTAAGCAAATTTTGTTGTATCAATTTTCACTCCAGGTCCCATTGTAGAAGTAATTGTTACGTTTCTAAAATACTGTACCTTTTGCTGCTGCAGGTTTTGCTTTTACGATTGCATCGATTAACGTCTGGAAGTTGTCCGCTAACTGTTCTTCTGTGAAAGAAGCTTTTCCAACTGGTACATGAATGATGTTGGATTTATCTATACTATATTCGATCTTACCTGCTTTGATTTCTTTAATGGCATTCGCAACGTCCATTGTTACAGTTCCGGCTTAGGGTTAGGCATTAAACCTTTAGGTCCTAAGTCACGTCCTAAACGACCTACTACACCCATCATGTCTGGAGTAGCTACTACTACGTCGAAGTCATACCAGTTTTCTTTCTGGATCTTAGGAATTAATTCTTCTGCTCCTACGAATTCTGCTCCTGCTGCTTTCGCTTCTTCAGCTTTTGCATCTTTAGCGAATACAAGAACTTTAACTTCTTTACCAGTTCCGTGTGGAAGTACAACTGCTCCACGGATCTGCTGGTCTGCCTGACGTCCATCTACACCAAGACGGATATGTGCTTCGATTGTTTCGTCAAATTTAGCGTTTGCTAATTTTTTTACTAAAGCAACTGCTTCCTGTGGATCATAATTGTTTGTTCTGTCCACTAATTTTGTAAGCTCTGCGTATCTCTTACCTTTTTTCATTCTAAAATACCTCCTGTGGTAATATCGGGAGTTCACCCTCCCACTTTCGTTTCAAATTTGTGATTACTCTTCTACTGTGATTCCCATACTTCTTGCAGTACCGGCGATCATGCTCATTGCTGCTTCGATAGAAGCTGCGTTTAAGTCTTTCATCTTTGTTTCAGCGATCTGCTGAAGATCTGCTTTAGAAATAGTAGCTACTTTAGTTCTGTTAGGTTCTCCTGATCCAGACTGATTTTGCAAGCTTTCTTTAATAAAACTGCTGCTGGTGGAGTCTTTGTGATGAAGCTGAAGCTTCTATCCTGATATACAGTGATTACTACAGGGATGATCATGTCTCCCTGATCAGCTGTTCTTGCGTTAAATTCTTTTGTAAACTGTACAATGTTTACTCCGTGCTGTCCAAGTGCTGGTCCAACGGGTGGTGCTGGTGTTGCCTTTCCTGCTGGAATCTGAAGTTTGATATAACCTTCTACTTCTTTGCCATAATCGTTAACCTCCTGATTATTGTGGTAATTACGGGATAGCCCTCCCACTTTGTTTCAAATAAGATTCTCTATTCTTATTCTTCGTTACGCTTTCTTAATATCTAAGAAATCAATTTCTACTGAAGTTGCTCTTCCGAACATCTCGACTTCAATAGTTACTGTCTGTTTGCTTTCATTGATTGCAGTAACCGCACTTGTTGTTCCTTCCCAAGCACCGGAAGTCACAACGATCATATCACCAACTTCGATATCAAGTTCAATCTTCTCTCTTGCTGGTGTTTCTTGCTGTTCTCCTCCAATCTGGATTCCTAATGGTTTCATCTCTGCAGGAGTCAGCGGTACTGGTTTTGATCCAGGTCCTACGAATCCTGTAACACCTCTTGTGTTACGAACCACATACCATGTGTCGTCGTTCATGATCATATGGATCAGAACATAACCTGGGAACATTTTTCTTGAAACTTGTTTCTTCACACCGTTTCTCATCTCTACCACGTCTTCAAGTGGTACGCGGACTTCCAAGATCTCATCCTGAAGCTTACGGTTCTCGATGGTTTTCTCAATATCCACTTTTACTTTATTCTCATAACCTGATAGGTGTGAACAACATACCAATTTGCCTCTGCCATAAAATCTCCTTACTTCTATCCAACCAATGCCTGAATTCCATACTGGATTCCAACATCAAGAACTGCAACAATGACTCCGATAATAATAGCACAGATCACTACAACTGCTGTTTCTTTTGCAATTCTTTCTTTCGTTGGCCAGATAATTCTGTTAAATTCAGCTTTTAACTCTTTGAACCAACTTGGTTTCTTTGCTTTGTTAGTTTTCTCCATGTTTTCACTTCCTTTTCTCTCAAAGGGAATTACCGGAAATTATTTTGTTTCTTTGTGTAATGTGTGAGTTTTACAGAATTTGCAGTATTTCTTTGTTTCCATGCGTTCAGGATGTGTTTTCTTATCCTTTGTCATGTTGTAATTACGCTGTTTACATTCTGTACATTCTAATGTTACTCTTGTGCGCACAACTTCCACCTCCATTTTGTTTGTTGTTTAATTAAAATAAGGCATAAAAAAAAGACCTTCTTCCAACGCTAAAGTCTAGCGTGTTTATCATATCATCCATATGTTGGTCCGTCAATAGATTTTTCGTTTTTTTTTACAATACAATCTTGTTTCTTTACATATTAAAACGAAATAATACCGCATCAACATCTCGCTGATACGGTACTTATTTTCAAAAAGAGAGGATTAAAAATATATATGAAAAACTATGTCTTTATTATATCAGGATTCTCTCTTCATTCAATATTCTGTTTCTAAACATTTCTAAAGAAGTATAAACAAATATGAAGGAATTATTATTTAGTGTATTTTACCTGATATCCACTTGTACCTTTGGATCCTTTTTTGATCTTAATATAGTAAGTTCCTTTTTTTGCCTTTCCATAGATACGGAAACCTTTTGATATTGTTTTATTTTTTAATCTTGCTGCTCCTGTGACTGTTACAGAAATCTTGCTTTTATTTCCAAGTCCTGTGATATCGATATATGTCATTCCAGTCTTCTTAACTTTGATCTTATACCAGTGTGTTTTACTTGTACTTTCATTAGACAAGAATACCTGCTTCTTGGATTTCTTACGCTTGATCTCTTTTGCTTTTTTCTTAGATGTTCCATAACTGTCAGATGCTTTTTGATTTGCATTGATGAAATAAAGGATCTCTCCAGATGCCGCATTTGCAACGACACGATAAGTCCCTGCAGCAAGTCCTGTTGTTACTACATAGTTATTTTTTGCTACACCCGCTAATCCGGTTGCTACAGTTTTCCATGTCTTTCCACTTAATTTCTGAACAGAATATGTAACACTAGACACATTTCCCGCTGCATTTTCTTTATAAACTGCGATCGCTGCAACTCCTCTTTTGGATACTTTAAACTGCTGATATGTAGCTGCTCCAGTACTTGCACTAGCGATTACATTATTCCCGCCAAAAGTTCTGTTATTCTGGCTTGAAACAACTCCCGCACCAAATTTTGCAACAACTTGTGTATTGGCATTCTGGCATACATTCTCTGTATACAAAGCATAGGTTCCCTGCCTTTAGTCCACCGACCCAGATCACGCCATTGTTGTTTAACTGTGGAATATTAAGTGTTGTTGGATTTCCATCATAACAGAGTTTTAATCTCACACCTTCTTACTCCGTCTGCAGCTGCTCCATATGGAATAATAACGGTTCCTTCAATTCCAACATGAATCGTTCCAACTTTTACATATTCATTCGCATTACTATATCCCTGATATGTCTGAATCTCCTGATTCGCCTGCCATTTATTTGACAGCGTATCAAAATCAGACAGCGTGTAAACATTCGTTGCATTTAACTGCACTGCCGCTACAGATGCTTTTGCCTGTTTTGCTCTTACTCTTTGTGATGCTGTGATCGCAGGAAGTTTGCTGTGAATACTTTCTGTTTTTGTTTTTGCTCCTACCATTACAGTCCCTGTCATCATTGCAAATGACAACGCTATACATAACGTTCTTCTTTAAAAAGTTTTTAACCATACTTTTTTCCTCCTTTTCGTATGTGATCACTTATCTATTATCCACCTTCTCTGGATAAAGATCATGGTTTGAAAGTCTGTTCCATGCAACATCTTCCCATTTTGTTCCTGGTCTTCCGTAGTTGCAGTATGGATCAATGGAGATTCCTCCTCTTGGAGTGAATTTACCCCATACTTCAATGTATTTTGGATCCATCAGTTTGATCAGATCTTTCATAATGATATTCATGCAGTCTTCGTGAAAATCTCCATGATTTCGGAAGCTGTATAAATACAATTTTAATGATTTACTTTCTACCATGCGCTCTCCTGGCACATAAGAAATATAGATCGTTGCAAAATCCGGCTGTCCTGTGATCGGACATAGACTTGTGAATTCTGGTGCATTAAATTTGACAAAATAATCATTCTCTGGATGTTTATTCTCAAATGTTTCTAACACCTCCGGTGCATAATCATCTGGGTATTTTGTTTTCTGGTTTCCTAATAATGTAATTCCTTCTAATTCTTGCTCTTTCTGCCACTCATTGTATTTTCCTCTCTTTCAAATTTTCATTGCCTAAGTATATCTTTAGGACCTTTTTGCCTATTTTGGGTCGTTTTTGCCCCC
>ENA-OQMZ01000848-OQMZ01000848.1-human-gut-metagenome-genome-assembly--contig:-NODE-848-length-12191-cov-1.840600_pt1 | contig 12191 bp, 14 predicted proteins | sample MGYA00242621_ERZ504862 | MGnify/ENA primary metagenome ERZ504862 (study PRJEB26092, sample SAMD00036393) | human gut metagenome | host: Homo sapiens | study: EMG produced TPA metagenomics assembly of... | reverse complement strand
CTTTTTTTCTGATGGTGACCGTTGAGAAAGAAGGAAATGGATTTAAAATTATTGTTATCTCCTTTCAAGATGAAAAAGTAGAACGTTTTACAATAGCACATGAATTAGGCCATCTTTTTCTTCACATGGGTTATCGAACCAATAATGAATTGTGGGAAAAACAGGAGAATAATATTTATCATCGAATTGGAAATTCAGAAAAGGAATATCAAGCAAATGAGTTTGCGGCAGCTTTTTTAATGCCGGCGACAGAATATCTTGCTGTATTAAACAAAGTGGCAGAGGGAAATATGTTGATACATCTAAAATAGCAGAATATTTTAACGTATCGATAGAAGCGGCAGCGAATAGAGGAAAAATTTTTGGGGTATTTAAGATGGTAGATCAAACTCAGAGATTAAGCAGATATAGAGAATTAATACAGGAACTGAATGAAACGAAAAAAATGGAAATAGCTCGACGAACAGTTGAGCTATTCTTTTCGTTTGATATCGTAAATTCATCGTTGTATAAAACAATCAACTACACAGGATGGTATAATGTGATTATTTCTTTATTTAAAGAAATACAAGCAAGCGTAATGAAACTTATGCCAGGTGCAGAGATGTGGAGAGTTTTAGGGGATGAAATAGTTTTCATAATCCCGATAAAAGAAAACAAGGATTTTTTCGTATATACAGATAAAATATTTGAGATCCTTAATATTTTTGTACTTAAGTTAAAAAATGGTCAATTTTTGATGAATTGGAAATCGATAATGATAAGAAGCTTTTAATGAAAATGCAAAATGTTATTTCGCTAAAAGCAGCTGCATGGATTGCAATTGTGGGTGAAAATGTACAACAAATAGAACGATATGATAATTTGCTGGAAAGATACAAATTAAGAGAAGGGTAATGGGCTTATTGAATTTCTGGGAAATGACATTGATGCTGGATTCAGAATAAAAAAAGAGACTGAAAATAGAAGAATGGTTATAAGTTTTGAACTTGCGTACATCTTAGCAAAGGATACAGACTATTTGAAAAATATACATATCATTACATACAAAACTTTGAGAGGAATTTGGCAGAATAGATTATATCCTATTATTTGGTATCACGATCCCAAATATGCTGAAAACATACAGTTTGAGGACAGTTTTTTTTATGATGAGACAGAAGAAAATGAATTAACAAAAGAGTATTTTTCTAACAGAGAAAATTCAGTATTAAAAAAAGAGATGTATTATAATGTTTATAATGCATTAAATAAAATTTTGTCTGATCAGAATTTGATACATAAATTTGTAAAAATGGATAAAATTATAGAAGATTCACGACAACACAAACGGCAAAAGGAAATTTGTTAAGAACCCAAATTTTTCTTGAGAACTTTCATTGTGTGGCGGTATGCTATGATAAATCTACGAAGAAAATATTAATAATGAAACGATCAAGTAAAAGAGAAAAATACCCAGATAGGTGGGAATTTGGGTGTGCAAAAGCGGTTTTAGAAAGATCCTTAAATGAACAGATTGAGCAGGAATATTATAATGATTTCGGGGTTAAGATAAAAGTTGTTTGTGATGAAGAAAGAGAAGATAAGCAGCCGATACCGTTGGCATTGTATGAAGTGGAAAGTGAACAAGGAAAAGATAAGGGAGTCATTTCATTAGCTGAAGTAGTCGAAACGTATAAGAAAAGCGATTTTAAAGAAAATGAAAAACATTCCGAAGTGCGCTGGATTTCGAGAGAAGAAGTTGATACCTTTAAGGAAGACACTGTTAAAGATTTTAAAAACACATTAAAGCTGGCATTTGCAAAAATGGAGGAGATGTATGGAAATACAGATGAATGATAATTCTATAGTAGAGATGTTGGAAACAATATTTTCGAATGTTAATAGTTGGTTAAATTTGCAGAAGCAAACGCTGCATTGATGGCGTTTAATATAGCAATGTTAGCAGTAACATGGGGGAGTACAGAGAATGCTGGTAAGAACATATTATTTTATGGTGTGAATCTTGCAATAGTAATATCAACAATCATAGCTTTAAAATCGTTTAAGCCTGATAAGGGAAAATGTAAAGAAGAAACAGGCGTTATAAAAGAAAATGATAATTTGCTTTTTATGAAGACATTGCAAAGTATTCGAAAGAAAGTTATTTAATAGCTCTATACAAAAAGTATCAAGATACAGTGAAAACGGAAGATGAACTTTTAAAAAGAGAAATAGATTATGCGGATGAAATAACATACAATGCTAAAATTATTGTTCAAAAATATAAGTGTTTTAAGAATGCATGGTATGTGGATTTTATAGGATTGGTGGGAATTGCTGTATTAATTCTGGCAGCCTAAAATGTGTAAAATTTCAATGGATAGTTTTTCATCGTTTACTTAAAAACAGGCTGAGCAATAGACGAATGTAAAACAAAGGAGTTGATATTGTGCCGTCATTAGCTTCATTTCAATTAACACCGCCTCAGGATGCGAGAGAGTTTGAACAATTGATGAGGGATTACTGTAATTGCATATATCCAGGAATGGCATGCTTATTTGCACGACCTGGGCAGAAACAGTATGGCGTTGATGTTGTTAGTACAGGCTCCAATGGGTGGTGGCAATTCAGTGTAAGAATTATCAAGATATGTCTGTTTCAATTTCGATGATAGATCAGTGGATTCAGGGCGCAGAGGAGTTTAAACCGGAGATTTCTCATTTCATAATTGCGATTGGCGCTAAGACGGATGGAGAGATTCAAAAGTATGTGCTCGAAAAAATCAATATCGGCAAGCATAATTTGTTTTCTGTTGAAGTAGTCTACTGGGAGGAGATCAGTGCATTTTTGAAGTCTGATGCACGAATACTGCAACGTTATTATCCGTTTATCAATACGGATGGAATCCAAGATCAATTTGATATTGCTTATAGCAGTTTAGACATAATTCGGCATGATTTTGTAGAGTTGATATTGAGGTATAAAATTCTGGATTTTTTGTTGGAAGATCCTTTTGTAGGTATAAAAACAGAATATCTTATATTGTCAGACAAATTTGATATAGCTTTAAAAGATCTGCTTCAGCGGACTGTGTTTTTGCAAGAAACTGAATTATATCAGAAAATAATCGCATTCTGTGGAAAATGGAATAAATATAATGGCTATATAGGGCTTAAAGTACAACCGAGCAATAATGGGCAATATGTCAGAATGAATCAAGTGCTGATGGAGGATTATGAAGAAATAGAAGCTATTGTTCAAAGAATGAAAAGTGAAATCTGCGAAATTTACGAATCAATAGGTCAATAAATGTAATGAAAAAAGGAAGATTTTTGACAAAATCTGTGATATACTAAAATACAGGTGTTTCAATCTATGATTGAAAAACGATGTTCCCTGGAGAGGGACAGAAATTAATACTACAATGATAAAGTAAGGAACAAAGAAAAGACATGTCACACAAAACTCTATTTTTACAGCAGTCCTACATCGACTGCACAAACCAGTACACCGCGCTTCTGGAAGCGCCGAATCTGCCGTTATGGGATTATGTAATTCTCACAGCATCCAATGAGGAGCAGGCTGCATCGTACCGTACACAGATTCAGTATCGTCTGGAGCACCATATGATTCCAGAGTCGACACACTATGCAGTTCTTCCGGATCCAGACGGAAAACGAGTAGGCAGCGGCGGCGCCACATTGAATGTTCTGCGCTACGTTCATGAAAATGCAGGCTCATTCGAGAATCAGCGGATTCTGGTAATCCATTCCGGCGGCGACAGCAAGCGGGTGCCGCAGTATTCTGCCTGCGGAAAGTTATTTTCACCGGTGCCACGTGTTCTGCCGAATGGAAAACGTTCTACTCTGTTTGATGAATTTATGATTTCCATGAGTGGTGTGGCCGCACGGATGAATGCTGGTATGTTGGTGTGTTCCGGCGATGTGCTGCTGCTGTTCAATCCGCTGCAGATTGATTTTTATGGCAAAGGTGCAGCGGCGCTTTCGATTAAAGAGCCGGCGGAGATCGGAAAAAATCACGGTGTTTACCGGGTTGACAGCGAAGGAAATGTAGGTGGTTTCCTGCACAAAAAAACAGTGGAGCAGCTGCAGAAACTGGGAGCTTCGGATGATCAGGGAAATGTAGATATCGATACAGGAGCGGTAATCTTCAACAGTGAGATGCTGCAGGCGCTGTACCAGCTGGTGGATACGAAAGAAAAATTTGCAGCTTATGTGAATGAGAGTACCCGGCTTTCCTTTTATGCTGATTTTCTCTACCCTCTGGCATCAGACTCTACGCTGGAGCAGTATTATAAAGAAACACCGGAAGGTGATTTTACGCCGGAACTGGAACAGTGCAGAACGGAGTTGTGGAGTGTATTGCATCCGTATCAGATGAAACTGATTCGAATGTCACCGGCTGCATTTATCCACTTTGGTACGACAAAAGAATTGCGTGAGCTTATGACAGAGCGGATGGATGAATTCTATTATCTGGGATGGACATCGAACATCAACACGAATCGGGAGGAAGCGGATTTTGCAGCTTCGAACAGTTACGTCAGCCCGAATGCAGAGATTGGAAAGGGAAGCTACCTGGAAGACTGTATGATTCGCAATAAGTCACAGATAGGTGAAGAGTGTGTGATTTCCGGCGTGACATTAGATGGTCAGACGATTCCTGCGCATACTGTTCTGCATGGACTGAAACAGCAGAATGGAAAATTTGTTGTCCGCATGTACGGTGTTTCTGACAATCCGAAGGAAGCATTGCTGTTTGGAAAAACATTGCCGATGCCGCTCTGGGAAGCTGCGATTTATCCAGTATGCGATTCAATGGAAGAGGCAGTGCATCAGACACTGGAAGCCTGGAGAGAAGGTTTTCCGATTCGGGAAGATGCGATTTCACTGAAAGACAGCTTTAACCAAGCAGATCTTTCTGCACTGCTGCCGTGGCAGGAGAAGGTATCGGATAAAGTAGAACTGGAAGAAATTCTGGAGGCAATTGATCGAAAGGAAAATTTAACCAGACTGGTTGAGCAGATGCGGATGGTATCTCAGAGCGGGTGAAAGGTGAACTGCTGAAAGAAGCACAGAGATTAAGCGAGACAGAGCTTGATCAGTTCAGCAGAAAGATCAGAATTTATTATGTTCTGTCCTGTTTTGATGAAAAGTATATGGACTCCTGCTTTGCGACCATCAGCAGCGGTATTCTTGCCGGAGCTGTAAAGGTCTTGCTATGATGCCGATGCGAAAATGGGAAAGATCAGGTTACCGTAAATCTTCCGGTCCGTGTGAACTGGGGAGGCGGCTGGAGTGATACACCGCCGTACTGCATGGAACATGGCGGAACCGTACTGAATGCGGCTGTGATGCTGGACGGAAACTGCCCGATCGAAGTTGTGGTTAAGAAAGTCGACGAACCGGTGATTGTTCTCGCAAGTGCGGACAGTGGTGCCGAGCAGACCTTTACCGATATTTCCAGTTTACAGGATTCCAGCAATCCATACGATCCGTTTGCCCTGCACAAAGCGGCACTGATTGCCTGCGGCGTGATTCCATATAAGGATCCGATTTCCGTGCAGGAAATCACGGAAAATCTGGGAAGCGGCCTGTATCTTTCCACGCAGGTCATCAATATCCCGCGCGTTCCGGCCTTGGAACATCTTCGATTCTGGCGGGTGCCTGTGTAAAAGCGCTGTATGAGATGCTGGGAAAAGAGGTAACAGACGAAGAGCTGTATGACCGTGTTCTTTGCATGGAACAGATTATGTCTACCGGCGGCGGATGGCAGGATCAGGTCGGAGGTCTGGCACCGGGAATCAAGATGGTTTCGAGTGAACCGGCAATTCGACAGAGAATTACGTGTGTGCCGTGCAAAATCAGTGAAAAGACAAGAAAAGAACTCGACGAGCGTTTCTGCCTGATCTATTCCGGACAGCGCAGACTGGCAAGAAATCTGCTGCGGGATGTCGTTGGACGATATGTCGGAGGAATCGAGGATGCGGTGGATGTCTTATATGCGATTCAGCAGACGGCGGTTCTGATGCGGTTTGAACTGGAAAAAGGCAATATCGATGGATTTGCAGAGCTTTTGAATCAGCACTGGGAATTATCCAAGAAACTGGATGCGAGTTGCACGAATACGTGTATTGATATGATCTTCCATTCCGTAGAAGACCTGATTGACGGAAAGATGATTTGCGGTGCCGGCGGAGGCGGTTTCCTTCAGGTTGTGCTGAAAAAGGGCGTAACACAGGAAGATGTGCGGAAACGGCTGCGTGAAGTTTTCCAAGACAGCGGTGTAGATGTATGGAGCTGTTCACTGGCGTAGGAGGAGGAAAAGAATGTTAAAAGGAATATCACCGTTATTATCACCGGAACTGTTAAAGGTGCTGGATGAAATGGGACATGGAGATGAGATTGTATTTGCCGATGCGAATTTTCCAACGGTCAGTACAGGAAAACGAATTGTACGTGCAGACGGAATCGGTGCAGTGGAGCTGCTGGATGCTGTTTTGCAGCTGTTCCCGCTGGATCAGTACGATGAGGATCATTTTGTACTGATGGAAGTGGTGCCGGGAGATCCGGTTCAGACGCCGATCTGGGATGAGTATAAAGCGGTTCTGAATCGATACGAACCGGAAGCAAAAGTACATACGATGGAACGCTTTGCCTACTATGAGCGTGCAAAAGAAGCCTATTGTGTTGTGGCAACGGGTGAGACGGCACAGTATGCCAATATGATTCTGAAAAAAGGTGTGGTAAGATAGGAATGGAATATTTTGCTTCGTCGTCCCATTCGGTGTCGTCGCAGCGTATTTTATATACACCGTCGGAATTTGCCAGAACTTCACTTCTGTATTTACAGGAAACAGGTTCGCTCCATGCACTGGCGGCGCATACGTCTCATCGAGAGCATCTGGCTTCGTATCTGTTCTTTTCGGTAACATCGGGGTCAGGAGAGCTGAATTACAATGGGAAAACGTATGCACTGCATTCCGGAGACTGTGTTTTCATCGACTGCAGAAAACCGTATTCCCATGCGACATCGGCAGATCTGTGGACCTTGCAGTGGTGTCATTTTTACGGTCATACCATGCCTGATATTTACAAAAAGTATCAGGAGCGCGGCGGACAGCCGGTTTTTCATCCCAAGGAAATGGAAGAATTGGTAGAAGTTATGACAGACCTGTATTCTGCGGCAGGATCGGACAGTTATGTGCGGGATATGAAAATTAATGAGATTTTAAACCGCCTGCTTTGGATTCTGATGAAGAATTCCTGGCATCCGGAACAGGGACGCGCTGCGCATGCCAGAAAACGGATGAGCATGGAAAAGGTGAAAAGTTATCTGGATGAAAATTATAAGGAACATATTACACTGGAACTGCTGTCACAGAAATTTTATATTAATAAATATTATCTGACGAAGATATTTAAAGAAACATATGGTGTGACAATTATTTCTTATCTGGAAACGAGACGGATTACGCAGGCGAAAAATCTGCTTCGATTTACTGATATGACGGTGGATGAAATCAGTGCCGCAATCGGAATGAATGATGCAAATTATCTGCGCGCCTTTTTCGAAAAATAGAAGGAATGAGTCCGGGAGAATACCGGAAAAAATGGTAAAACAGAAAACCGCAAATCATTTTCAGCAGATCGGGCAGAAAATGGTTTGCGGTTTTTCATTACAATTTAGAAAGGGACGGCAGATCGTATTTATGTTTATCGTGTACATTGATGTCTTTTCCGAATTGGACTTCAATGATCTGCAGTTCCGTATCAGCAAAAATGGTGTGTTTGCTGCCTGCATTCATCTGCAGGGTGTCACCGGCGTGAACATTGTAAATAACGCCGTCGATCACGCACGTCCTGTGCCGGAAATAACGTTCCAGACTTCGTTCCGGAAATCATGACTGTGGTAGTTCATCTGATGACCCGGATTTAAAGTTACTTTAATCGTAAGACTTTCTTTTTCGATATCCAGAATGCGGAAACTGCCCCAGGATTTTTCTGCAAACATAACGCGGTGATCCAGGGTATTGACAAAGGGCTTGATGTAACTGGACTGCTCTTTGTCGGAAACCAGGATGCCGTCCGGGCTTGCAGAAACTACAATGTCTTTCAGACCATACAGAGTACGGGAAGATTCAGCTCGTTGACTACGTGCACATTTCTGCAGGTTTCGTTAAACAGTGCTTCACCGACATTGTGGCTGTCCATGGCCTCAGTAAGAGTATTCCAGGTTCCAAGGTCTTTCCACATGCCGGAGAAACGCATCACTTCGATACGGTCCTCGTGTTCTACCACTGCGTAATCAAAGCTGATTTTGTCTAACGTTTCATATTTATTGAAAAGATCTTCGTAGTTTTCAAATCAATTAATGCATGAGCACGATCCAGAACATAAACCAAGACGGAAAGCAAAAACACCGCCGTTCCAAAGAGCACCCTTGGAAATATACTGTTCTGCAATTTCTTTGGTCGGTTTTTCTTTGAACATCGACACCGTGCTGACAGGAGCCGGGGTGTCTGGAATAATGTATCCGTATTTTTCGCTTGGATAGGTCGGTTCAATACCCATCAGAACCAGGTTGGCATTGCTGGAAGCAGCCTGGGCACCGAGGTCTTTTAAGGCATCAAAATAATCAATTTCCACATAAGGGTCAACCGGGCAGACAACGACAGGTTCGTCCTCGGAAATTCCCTTTACATCCTTCAGATAGGCTGCGGCAAGCGCAATGGCCGGGAATGTATCACGGCGGCAAGGCTCAACGCTGATGCCGACATCTTCCCCTAACTGATTGTGGATGGCGGAAACCTGTGATTTTGAGGTCGCGATGGTTACCGTTGCATCCTTGTCGATCGTACGGATCTGACGGTAAACGCGCTGTACCATGGATTCCAGTTCACCATCTGCCGTATGGAAAATTTTGATAAACTGCTTGGAACGGATATCATTGGAAAGCGGCCACAGGCGCTGGCCGGAGCCGCCGGATAATAAAACGATATTCATAAAGTTTCTCCGTTATCTTTCTGCACGCATCGGGTTGTTCAGGAAATCCTCGTAGGAGAGACGGATGCCGTCTTCCAGCTCGGTTTTGTAGGTCCAGCCAAGAGCGGTTGCTTTGGATACGTCGAGCAGTTTTCTTGGAGTACCATTTGGCTTTGTGCTGTCCCAATTGATTTTTCCATTATAACCGATTACTTTTGCAACAAGCTCTGTCAGCTCTTTGATGGTCAGTTCTTTTCCGGTTCCAGCGTTTACGGTCTCATTTCCGGAATAGTTGTTCATCAGGAAGACACAGAGATTTGCAAGGTCATCGACATACAGGAACTCACGCAGCGGAGAGCCGTCGCCCCAGCAGGTAACTTCCGGCAGATTGTTAACCTTTGCTTCATGGAAGCGGCGGATCAGTGCAGGAAGTACGTGGCTGTGGGTTGGATGATAGTTATCGTTTGGTCCGTAAAGATTGGTTGGCATAACGGAAATATAATCAGTTCCGTACTGACGGTTCAGAAACTCACAGTATTTTAAGCCGGAGATTTTTGCAAGTGCATAAGCCTCGTTTGTTTTTTCCAGTTCAGAAGTCAGCAGACAGCTTTCCTTCATTGGCTGCGGTGCCATACGCGGGTAAATGCAGGAGGATCCAAGAAACTCCAGTTTTTTACAGCCGTTTTTCCACGCAGAGTGGATGACATTCATTTCCAGTGTCATGTTATCATACATGAAATCTGCCAGTGCTTCCTGGTTTGCAACGATGCCGCCTACTTTTGCAGCAGCGAGGAAGACATATTCCGGTTTTTCCTCTGCGAAAAATGCCTCGACAGCATCCTGACGGCAGAGATCCAGTTCTTTGTGGGTACGGGTAATGATATTTTCATAACCCTGGCGTTTCAGTTCTCTTACAATCGCGGAACCAACCATTCCACGGGTGTCCGCTACATAATTTTGCATTTTTTCCATCATGATATTTGCATCTCCTAAATTAAAGTGCGGCTTTCATGGCTTTTTCCTGTTTTGCAAGCTGACGGTCATGCTTTGCCATAATTTCTACTAATTCAGCATACGTTGTTTTCTGCGGATTCCATCCAAGAACGGTTTTGGCCTTGGTCGGATCGCCCCAGAGGTTATCAACGTCGGTCGGACGGAACCATTCCGGATTGACACATACCAGCATTTTGCCGGTTTCTGCATCGTAGCCTTTTTCTTCCAGACCGGTGCCTTCCCAGCGGATGGTAATGCCGTTTGCAGCGAATGCTTTTTCAGTGAAATCACGTACGGTATGCTGCTCGCCGGTTGCGATGACGAAATCTTCCGGTGTTTCATGCTGCATAATCATCCACATGCACTCCACATAATCTTTTGCATAACCCCAGTCACGCAGGGAGTCCATGTTCCCAAGTTCCAGATGATCCTGAATACCTTCTGCGATTCTTCCGGCAGCCAGTGTGATTTTACGGGTAACGAAGTTCTCACCGCGGCGCTCGGATTCATGGTTGAACAGAATACCGTTGACAGCGAACATGCCGTATGCTTCGCGGTACTCTTTCACGATCCAGAAGCCATACTGTTTTGCAACCGCATACGGGCTGTATGGATGGAACGGGGTTGTCTCGCGCTGCGGAACCTCTTCTACTTTTCCATACAGTTCAGAAGTAGATGCCTGGTAAACTTTTGTCTTTTTGGTAAGGCCAAGAATGCGGCATGCTTCCAGAATACGAAGAACACCAAGAGCATCCACATCGCCGGAATACTCCGGAACATCAAAAGAAACCTGTACATGAGACTGCGCAGCCAGATTGTAAATTTCATCCGGCTGGACAATATTGATAATACGAATCAGCGATGACGAATCAGAAAGGTCACCGTCATGCAGTGTGATTTTATCCATAATGTGCTCGATACGAGCTGTATTTGCAAGCGAAGCGCGACGGGTGATACCATGAACCTCATAACCTTTTTCTAACAGAAACTCCGCAAGATAAGAGCCATCCTGACCAGTGATACCGGTGATAAGTGCTTTTTCATTCGAAAATCCTCTCTATTCAATAATGTGTAGTGTGGAGAAAAATCTCCGTATTAGTTGCTTGTGTATGTAGTTTAACGGAAGATGGGGAGAAATGTGAGAGGATATTTTGGGGGTTGATAGCATTATATTGGTTTATTCGGTCAGAAGTGGTTTGATTTCCTTTTCTGAGGCACTAATTCATGGATAAGTCAAATTTGGAAAAATGGTGGGAAAGGATAAGCACAGAACTTGACACATAAGAACAGGAATGATAAACTAAGATTCAACAAAAAACGGTACGAAGTACCGCTGAATTATTCTCATTTAGTTTCACGCATATCTATACCGTTCATCTCCAGGCGATATGTATGATGCTTATCCGTGATTCGTGTAAGGCACGCATCGGAGTAGGTATTATCAGCAAACATATCGAACCATGTGCTGACTGGAAATTGCGAGATAACTACAGTTGATTTTCTAACATCTCTGGTGTCAAGGACTTCAAAGAGATCCCCGCATTCGAAGATACCCGGGGTCTGATCCCATTAAAATTCCAAATGGAAAGAATTATAAGAATAGACGTACATATTACTAGCATTGTAGTAGCGAAAATACTTGTGAAAATTGAAAATACTGGTTATAATATAGGAAAGGAATTTTGAGTGTTTTGTACATAGATTATTGGGCGTAAGATAAATTGTGAGAACTGTTTATTTGTGTAGGATTGAATAAATGAAAATTGTTGGATATCATAATACAGAAAGTGATAATGTTGATGATATTATTGCTAATGGTTTTGTATGTAAAAAAAACGAGAAACATTGGTTGGGACAAGGAATATATTTTTTTAATGATGCGGATACTGCTTTTAGAAATATTGATATGCTAGATCATGAAAAAGATATTAAAACGAATAATAGCTGAGATTAACATTGCAGATAGCCAGTTTTTAAATTTAGATGATCCTACAAAATTAAATGAATTTCGACATTATTTTAATCAAGCTTATCAAAGAATGGAAGAAGAAGGAACAAGATTAACCATAAAGGGAAAAAACACAAAAGATGTCTTATTAATATATAGATGTTTCTTTTTGGATTTGTTTAAAAAAGAAGAAAGGATATGAAGTTGTATTAAAAACATTTTCGAAAGATAGTCCACCATATGCAGAAAAAGTAGTTGGATTT
>ENA-OQMZ01000847-OQMZ01000847.1-human-gut-metagenome-genome-assembly--contig:-NODE-847-length-12199-cov-3.716120_pt1 | contig 12199 bp, 13 predicted proteins | sample MGYA00242621_ERZ504862 | MGnify/ENA primary metagenome ERZ504862 (study PRJEB26092, sample SAMD00036393) | human gut metagenome | host: Homo sapiens | study: EMG produced TPA metagenomics assembly of... | reverse complement strand
CTGGCCTTTGCCCTGCTCTGTGAGCTTGCGGGGGCCGACAGCGCCGCCCCGCCCTGCCGCCGCTGGTGGAGGCCGCCATTGAGGATATCCGCCAGAACTACGCTGGCCTGTACGGCGTGGAGGAGCTCAGTGAGCGGCTGGGAGTCTCCAAGAGCCACCTTGTCCGCACCTTTACCGCCGCTGTGGGGGTGCCTCCGGGGCGCTACCTGACCACCGTGCGGGTGGAAGCTGCCATGCGGCTGCTCCTGCACCGGGAATACACGCTGGATGTCATTGCCAGCCTGTGCGGTTTCTCAGGGGCCAACTACCTGTGCCGGGTGTTCAAAAAAGAGACCGGCCAATCCCCCGCACAGTGGCGGGCCTTGGCCGGTCAGACAGCGCGGCCCCTCAGCCCGGCGGAAAGCAGCGGGAGCAGGCACTGTATATTTAAAATGTTCAGGAGCCGGGGCAGCACCCGGCTCTTTTCCGTGGAGGCGTTCAGCCGCACATAGACCGCGGGCGCTTGAGCAGGAACACCGTCAGGGCCAGCGTGATGGCCTCGGCGGCGGGGAAGGCCGACCACACGCCGTTCATGCCGAACAGGGCGCTCAGGATCAGCGAGCAGGTGACGATGGCGCTACGCCCCGGCTGACCGAGGTGATGGTGGCCTCGGTGGGGCGGTTGACCGCACCCAGATAGCCCGCCGCAACAATATTGCAGCCTGCAAAGAAGTAGCCCAGGAAGTAGATGCGCATACCGCTGTGGGCGTATTCGGCCATCAAAGCGGAGCTCTCGCTGTTGAAGAGGGCAACAAAGGTATCGGTAAAACCAAACACGGCACCGTACAACACCGCCGCCAGCGCCAGCGCAGTGCCGCAGCCCAGCAGAAGCAGCCTTTTTGCCCCGGCCATCTCATTTTTGCCGTAGCACTGGCTGATCAGCGGCTGGGCACCCTGGGCCACGCCGTTGAAGATGGCTGTTGCCACCAGCGCAAAGTTTGCCACCACGCCGTAAGCGGCCACGCCCACGTTGCCCGCCAGCCGGAGCAGCAGGAAGTTGAACACGGTGGTGGTCACGGCAGAGGAGAGCTCCCCGACAAAACCGGAGATGCCCAGCTGGCAGCTCTGCACCAGCAGCCGGGCCGAGGGAGCCTGCCGGACAAAGGTGAGCGTGTTGCTCTTTTGAAAGAAGTGGCGGCTGCAGATGGCGATGCTGAGCACCGGCGAGATGGCCGTTGCCAGCGCCGCGCCGGGCAGGCCCAGCCCCATGGGGAAGATGAAGATGTAATCGAACACCACATTGAACAGCTGCCGCTCAGGGTGGCCACCATGGCAAGGGACGGGTCGCCGTCGTTGCGGACGAAGGCCGAGAAGATGTAGTTGCACATGAAGAAGGGTGTGAACAGCAGGAAGATGCGGGTGTAGTTCAGACCAAGAGCCACGATGTCCCCATCGCCGCCCATGAGCTGCAGAAGCGTGCCCGGGCAGAACGCGCCCGCCAGCATGAACGGGATGGCGATCAGGCAGGCGCAGAGGATGGCGTTGGAAAAATATCGCTGCGCCCGCGCCTCGCCCTGCGCCTGCAGGATGGCGTACCGGGTGGCCGCACCCAGGCCGATCATCGAGCCGAAGGCAAAGATCAGGTTGTACATGGGCAGGCAGAGGTTCAGCAGGGTCACGCCGTCGGTGCCCGCCGCCTGGGCGATGAAATAGGTGTCGGCCAGAATATAACACGATGTGCCGATCAGACCGAAAATATTCTGCGACACATACTTGAAGAACTGCTTTGTCAGGTTCATGGATGCTTCCTTTCCGCAGGGAGAATAGGGGAGTGAAACGTAAAAACGACTACTACTATATCATAAAACCTGGCATATTTCAACGAAAAAGCGAGGAAACACGCCGCCATTTCCCAAGCGGAACGTTTTCCCCGGGGAGATGCCGCTATCCGAAAATACCATACAGATACTTCCTCTTTTGTGCAACTCGCCAAAGATGGTTTTGGGTTATTGACAAAAAAAAAAGTTTTATGATTTTTATGTAAGATGCCACATAAAAACAGAAGAATCGGCAAACCGGCCGAAAGGCTGCGGCGCAAAGCTAAAGGGCCTGTAATATGGCAGCCAGCTGCACTTTCTCAACCATACCGCACATGGGCATCACCTCAAGGGGCGGTAGATTCCCAAAGTACAAAACGCAGAGCGTTGTACCAGCCATTTGGCCGGTGCGGCGCTCTTTTTGCTTTGTGCGGGCATGGTTATATTTTGGGAGTATTCATAAAAGGAGGGCTTTTTATGAAAAAGCGGTTCGTCAGCTTGTTACTGGCAATTAGCATGATATTGTCGCTTATGCCCGTAAGCGCTGTAACGGCGTTTGCGGAGGACGAGAACAGTGGTGCAGTTAAAATTATTGACAAAGGCAATTGTGGCGCTGACGAAGGTGGCGAAAATTTAAAATGGACGCTTGACAACAACGGCGTTTTGACCATCTCCGGCAGTGGTGCAATGAAGGACTATACTTGGGATGAAAACGTGCGCCTGGACTGGTATGTAAGTCATAAAAAGGACATTCGATCCGTTGTACTTGACAATAGGATTACCCATATTGGTAATTATGCTTTTGACAAGTGCACCAACATAGAAAGCGTGAGATATACAGGCTACACTGGCAATGCAGGTGTCGCATTACCGGAGAGCGTAACCACAATTGGCGTGCATGCTTTTAGTGACACTGGGGTAACGGGGACGCTGAAACTTCCGGAGCATTTGACTGAAATCGATAGTTCTGCTTTTTATCATTGCAGAAAACTGAACGGAGAACTGAAACTGCCGGATACCGTAAAGGAAATCGGAGGATTTGCCTTTCACAGTTGTGGTTTTACAGGGAAACTGGAATTACCAGCCAGCTTGGAAAATATTGGAAACGATGCTTTTGATTTTTGCAGCGGCCTGACAGGAAAACTCACTTTTCCGAGCAAGATGAATGAGATTGATTTTAGTATTTTTCAGGGAACAGGGATAACCGAGGTGGTGATTCCGAGCAGCATAAAGACGGTTCATGATTTTGCTTTCGAGAGCTGCATGAACCTGAAAAAAGTTTATCTGCCAACAAAGATGCCCACGATTTACAACCGAGCTTTTATAAACTGTAGTGACGTAAAATTCTATTACCCTGCTTACAAAGCTGACTGGATGACGCAGACGAGTAAGTTCTTTGATAGCACTTTGAATACCGACAAGGATGCAGTAAAGCCGTATGCCGTTAGTACATGGTGGCCTATCTGCTACTATGTTGACGTAACATTTGATGCTGGCAGCGGTAAGTTCCGGGACGGTGAACAGCAGCACATTGTGAAGGGCAGCGAAAAAGAGCTTTACCGTACCGAAAACCTAACCGAGGGTATGGTAACGGCAATTGGAACTCCGAAGCAGAGTGGTTACCACTTTGCAGGTTGGAGCTTAAAGCAGAATGGCAGTGTTGACGATGTGCTCCCGGTTAAAAACGGTTACATGACAATTGACAACAACGGCATGAACGAGTTTGGCGGTGTTGAAGATGGCATGACACTGTATGCCGTGTACACATCAGCCGCCAGCGTGAAAATCAACGACTTTGCTGCTGATGGAGAAGAAATTAAGGCTGGCAAGGAGCATGAGTTTACCCTGACTGGTAATGAGAACACGGATACAGATGCAACCGTGACCTTGGCATTGAGCGACAGCACCAATGCAAAGCTGGAATACTACAACAGCACTACGGAGAAGTGGCAGGAAGTGACTGGTGCCCTTAACGTTAGGGACGTGAGCAACATGAAGTTCCGTGTTGCTGTTCCCAAGAATGCTGACAATGCAACCGTGACCCTGACTGCTGTTGTGAAGGATGCCAGCGACAATGAAATTGAGGATGGCGGCGACAGCAAGACCTTTAAGGTAAACAAATATGTAAATGCCGAGGTTACCATTACCGACCTTGACCATACCACGGTGAAAGCCGGTGAAGCAAAAGACTTTACCGTAAGTGTTACCCCCAATGACGATGCAAACACTGGTGCAAAAGCAACGATTACAGTAAGCGGTGCAAATGCAGATGCTGTTGAGAAAATTCAGTACAAGGACGGCGAGACTTGGAAGGATGTGCCGGACGAAGGTCTGAGCATTGATAAAATCAACAACACTGAGTTCAAGCTCATTACCAAGGCTGACGCAAATGACGGTGATGTAACGATTACCGTTACTGCAAAGAAGGCTAATGGTACTGAGATTGACAAGAAGGTCGCAGCTGTTACCGTGACCAAGAAGGAAGAGCCTGCTACTCCCGGCGGCGGCAGCACTGGCGGCGGTGAGAACCCGGGCGAGAATCCCGGCGGAAACCCCGGTAGCGGCAGCACGAAGCCGGAGCAAGAGACACCGAAGCGTAAGCTGGAGATTGCCGATGGTACCCTGACCAGTGTGACGGTGAAGGATGAGAACGGCAATCTGAAGGATATTACCGATACCATTACCAAGGATCTGGATGGAAAGTATGAGATCCCTGTAGGTGCCAAGGTGACCATTACCGCAAAGGATGCCCCCGAGGGCATGAAGTTTGGTGAATGGAGCATCAGTGATAAGACACTTCTGAGCGACCCCGATGTTCCTTACACAGAAAAAGACCTGATCTTTACCATGCCGGACAATTCGGATGGAGTGAAGCTCAGCGTGGTCTATCTGGAAGAAAGCATCGGCGAGGAGCCGAATCTGTTGGAAAAGGGCGCTCTTGCCGGCACGGTAGTTGTTGGCAGTGCAGCGCTGTTGTACCAGGGCCACATGCTGGGTACTGAGTTGTACCTGCGGTATCTGCTGCCCCACGGGGCCGTTATCCCGCAGAACCGTGCGGAGCTGGCAGTGCTGCTGTGGCAGGATGCCGAAAGTCCGGAACCTGTCAGCACCACTCTCTACAGCGATATAAGCGATGAGGACAGCGCGATTCAACAGGCTGCCCGCTGGGCTGTGGAGAACGACCTGATGGAGCAGCTGGATGCGGATGAACATCCCGACCACTTTGATCCATTTGTACCTGTGACTTTCTCTGATTCTATCCGTGCATGGAAAAAGCGCAGGAACTGAAAAAAGCGTTCACTCGATTTTTCCCTTGCACAGCAAAGCTTTCCGCCATGCCCAAGGGCCCCCCTATTAGCGGGGGCTGTCGCTGAAAGCGACTGGGGGGTTGCTCCCACAACCGAGCCATTCTCTATTCCCAAATAACCTGTGGAAGCGCCTGCCGGGAAACCGGTGGGGCGCTTCTGCATAGGGGCGGGAGCCGAAACCGCCGCTTTTTCCGCTCTAGCGCCGTGGTTTTTATTGACAAGCTCACGGCTTGCTATTATAATAGAACAGTCATAATAGCATTCGTGCGCGGCTTTGCGGCTGCGTCAATCCAATAGACAAGGAGAAGATCCAAAATGGCACAAGAAATCAAGATGTCCGCTTCCGGCCTGAAGGCGATGCAGGACGAACTGGAATACCTCAAGACGGTCCGCCGCAAGGAGCTGGCCGAGGAGATCAAGGAAGCCCGCAGCCACGGCGACCTTTCTGAGAACAGCGAGTACGATGAAGCCAAGAACACCCAGGGTCTGGTGGAAAACCGCATCACCGAGCTGGAGCAGATGGTCAAGAACGCTGTGATCATCGACGAGAGCGAGCTGAGCGTGGACAGCGTTTCTGTTGGCACCCACGTTTCCATCAAGATGATCGGCGATGATGAGGCCGAGGAGTACGATATCGTTGGCCGCACCGAGGCTGACCCCATCAACGGCAAGATCAGCGACGAGAGCCCCGTGGGCCACGCTCTGCTGGGCAAGGCCGTGGGCGAGAAGGCTGAGGTCCTGCTGCCCTCCGGCCAGACCGTCGAGTACGAAGTGCTGGCCATTACCCACGCCGCAAACTGAGCCTGAACGGGAGGAAACCATGGAAGAGCAAAAGAGAAACCCCGCTCAGGGCCTGTCTGAGAGCGAGCAGGTGCAGGTGCGCCGCCAGAAGCTGGCCGACCTGCAGGCTGCCGGAAACGACCCCTTCACCCTGACCAAGTTCCCGCAGGACGCATACTCTGCCGACCTGAAGGAAGAGTTCAAGGATCTGCCCAACGAGACCGACAGCGGCAAGCAGGTCGCGCTAGCTGGCCGTATGATGTCCAAGCGCGTGATGGGCAAGGCAAGCTTTGCCCACCTGCGCGATGACAAGGGCGATATCCAGCTGTATGTCCGCCGCGACGAGCTGGGCGAGGAGGCCTATGCTGCCTTCAAGAAGCTGGACGTGGGCGATATCATCGGTGTCAAGGGCGAGGTGTTCCGCACCAAGACCGGCGAGCTGAGCGTTCGCGCCACCGAGCTGACCCTGCTGGCCAAGAGCCTGCGCCCCCTGCCCGAGAAGTTCCACGGCCTGACCGATACCGAGATGCGTTACCGTCAGCGCTATGTGGACCTGATCGCCAACCCCGAGGTGAAGGATACCTTCGTCAAGCGCAGCCAGATCCTGAAGGAGATCCGCGCCTATCTGGACGAGAAGGGCTTCCTGGAGGTGGATACCCCCATCCTGACCCCCTTTGAGATCGGTGCCTCTGCCCGCCCCTTCTACACCCACCACAACAGCCTGAACATGGACATGGTGCTGCGCATCGAGACCGAGCTGTATCTCAAGCGCCTGATCGTGGGCGGCATGGACCGCGTGTACGAGGTGGGCCGCATCTTCCGCAACGAGGGCATGGACCAAGCACAACCCCGAGTTCACCAGCATCGAGCTGTATCAGGCCTTTACCGATTTCCACGGTATGATGGATCTGGTGGAGGAGCTGTACAAGCGCCTGGCCCTCAAGATCTGCGGCAGCATGGTCATTCCCTATCAGGGCAAGCAGATCGATATAGGTCACTGGGAGCGACTGACCATGGTCGAGGCTGTCAAGAAGTATTCCGGCGTGGACTTCAACGATTGGAAGTCCGACGAGGATGCAATTGCCTCTGCCAAGGAGCATCATGTGGAGCTGCCCGAGGTTCCCACCAAGGGTGCCATTCTGGCCGAGTTCTTCGATGCCTTTGTTGAGGACAAGCTGATCCAGCCAACCTTCATCTATGATTATCCTGTCGAGATCAGCCCGCTGGCCAAGCGCAAGCCGGACGATCCTGCTTTCACCGAGCGCTTTGAGTATTTCATCGACTGCACCGAGTACGGCAACGCCTTCAGCGAGCTGAACGACCCCATCGACCAGAAGGGCCGCTTTGAGCGTCAGGTCGCCGAGCGCAAGGCCATCGAGCCCGATTGCAAGGCTCAGGTGGATTACGATTACGTCAACGCACTGGAGTACGGTCTGCCCCCCACGGGCGGCCTGGGCTTCGGTGTGGACCGCCTGGTCATGCTGCTCACCGACAGCGCCTCCATCCGCGATGTTCTGCTGTTCCCCACGATGAAGCCGATTGAGCAGTAAATTTCCAATTTAAACAAAGAAAAGCCTGAAACTTCTTGATGGTACGAGAAGTTTCAGGCTTTTTGTTTACGGCAATTTCCGGCAATTTTTACACCATACGCCAATTTTACGCCAAACGATGCTATGATTTATGCAGTGCAAAAAGAGTGTTGTTCCGGTTTGGCGATGAAATTGAAGATGCGGTGGATGGATGTAGGCTCGTAAGGAGATACATCAGAAAACGGATTCATGGATCTGCAAACGGACAGCCGGAACTTTCCACCGCAGAAGAAGTAAATGTGAAAAACATGGAGGTTTTCTTATGAACAACCTGCTTTCCTGCCACTATAACATGGACACCAACCGGGTGGAAGCCCGGTTCGAGGGTGGCACTACCCTTGCCATCGACTGCATCGCCGTGGAGGACGAATACGGCAACACCCCGGAGCAGCGGGCAGAACTGGACTGGCTGCTGTACAATAAGCCGCTGGAGTATGCGCAGATGGTGCTGAAAGGAGGTGGAATATTATCTGTCACTAGGCTGTGACCACGGCAGGCTGGAAGATTAAGTCCAACATAACAACAAATCCCGGCAGGTGTTCTACAAAATAGGCACTTGCGGGATTCGTTTTGTTTGATTTACTTTTCTCTTACCCCATCCACCAGATGAAAGTAATCATAGTAAGGTGTTGTATAGGTTTCATACCGCCCCACTACGGTAATGGTTGTGCCTTCTTCCGGGTAATTGCCATCGGTCAGCACGAACTCTACTCCCTGCTGGCAGCAGGCAAGCGCATCGTAGATGACGCAGGAATGATACAGCTCACCAGTCTGCTCATCTGTATACTCCTGATATTCACCTGTCATGCGGACAATCTTCTCGGTGTAGTTCTCCGGGGTAACAAGCATATTGTAAACTTCTGCGTTCACAACCGTATCGCTGAGTAAGGTCAGGTCAATGTTTGCGTCCATCCCGGCGTAAATGCCACTTTCATCAGCCGTTTCACGTTCCGGGGCACAGGCATCGGCAGCACTGGAAGAAACAGCTTCTGGCGGAACCGTTGCTACCGAAGATGCTGCTTCGGGCTTTGCACCGCAGGCGGTCAATGCAGCGGCGGCACAGAGCAGCAGAAAGCCCTTCAAAAGTCGTTTCATGATGCCCTCCCCAGCAGTTTTCCGGCCAGACAGCACAGGCCAAACGCCGCCATGTCAACCGCAACAATGGTCGAACCAACCGGCGTTCCGGCCAGGACGGAAGCCACGATGCCCACAAAGGCACAGCTCACGGACAATACCGCCGAGCAGATGGTGACAGCGCGGAAATTCTTGCACAGGCGCATCGCCGAAAGAGCCGGAAAAATCACCAGTGCAGAAATCAGCAGAGAGCCGACAAGGTTCATTGCCAGCACAATGATGACGGCAATGACAATGGCAATCAGCAGATTGTATCCGTTTGCATTGGTTCCGACGGCCTGTGCAAAGGTTTCGTCAAAGGTAACTGCAAAGATCTTGTTGTAGAACAGCATAAACACTGCGACCACGATGATGGAAAGCCCGATGCAGAGCCAAACTTCCGATTTTGTCAGGGTCAGGATCGAGGTAGAGCCGAACAGGGTGCTGCACACATCGCCAGACAGATTCGCCGAGGTCGAGAACAGATTCATCAGCAGATAGCCCATTGCAAGCGCGCCAACGGACACCATAGCAATGGCAGCGTCACCTTTGATTTGGGTGTTTTGTCCGGTATGCAGCAACAGGACTGCGCAGGCCACAGTCACGGCCAGCGTCAGCGGCATATGGTCGGACATTCCCAGCACGGTCGCAATGGCCATGCCGCCGAACGCCACATGAGAAAGGCCATCTCCGATAAAGGAAAACCGTTTCAGCACCAGCGTCACGCCCAGCAGCGAAGAACACAGGGCAATCAGAACGCCCACGATGAGCGCATAGCGGACAAAGGGATAGTTCCAGTAAAAGATCAGCTTTTCCAACACATTCATACGGCACCGCCTTTCCCAGCCGCAAACAGCCGCCCCTGCGAGCTTTGCAGATACGCTTCCCGTGTGCCGAAAAAGATCGTTTCACCAACATGAAGAATGTGGCTTGCGTAGCAAACCGCAGCCTGAATATCGTGGGAGATCATCAGGACGGTAATGCCCTCCTGCTGGTTCAGTTTTTCAATCAGATGGTACATTTCCGTAGTCACTTTTGGGTCAAGACCGGAAACAGGCTCGTCCAGAAGCAGCATTTTCCGGGTAGCGCAGAGGGCGCGCGCCAGCAAGACGCGCTGCTGCTGACCGCCGGAAAGCTCCCGGTAACAGCATTTTGCCAGCGATCCAATCTGCATTTTGTGCATGGCATCCTGCGCAAGCTGCTTTTCCTCTCGACTGTAAAATGGGCGGAGTCCACAACGGCTCTGGCAACCAGACAGCACGATTTCCTGCACCGACGCTGGAAAATCCCTCTGCACGATGGTCTGCTGAGCAGATAGCCGATCTCGTTCCGGCGCAGGCCATCGCCCATCTCGATTTGCCCGGAAATAGGCTGCTGCAAACCGAGCAGAGCTTTCATCAAGGTACTTTTTCCTGCACCGTTTTCACCAACTACACAAAGATAGTCGCCTGTGTGGATCTCAAAGTTCAGAGGATCCAGAATGGCCTTTCCCTCATAGCCAACGAGAAGGTTCTTACAAATGAGCTGAGACATGACGGTTCCTTCCTTTAGTTCAGAGCCTGTTTCAGCACATCCAGATTGCTTTCCATCACGGAAAGGTAGGTCGTGCCGTTTGCCACATCGGTGGATGTGGTGGACTGCATGGAATCCAGCGTCAGGATGGACTGATTCTTTTCGGCGGTATTCTGCACGATAGTTTCGGCAATTTTGTGCTGTGCGCCCTCAATGGTCAGTACACAGGGCAGCCCCAGTTCATCCACTTTGCCAGCAAGGAAAGAAATGGTCTCAAAGCTGGCTTCCGTCTCCGCAGAGCAGCCTGCAAACGCGGCATAATAGCTCAGACCGTAATCGTCTACCAGATAGCGGAACGGGAAACGGTCGCCGAACAGCACAGTTTTCCGGGCGGCATTGTCCGCCACCGTCTGATATTCGCCATCCAGAGCGGCCAGCTTTTCCAGATAGGATGCAGCGTTGGCAGCATAGGCATCTTTGTTAGCCGGGTCGATTTCTTCCAGTGCGTCGGTGATGGCGCTGCAGAGAGTTTCAGCGTTCTTCAGCGACAGCCATACATGCTCGTCATATTCTTTTTCCGCGTGTTCCAGCATATCCTCCTTGATTTCATCACCGCTCATATCCATCGGATAGTAAGTCGGCCAATTCTCCATTTCCTGAGAGAGCGCATCGAAGCCTTCATTCCCGAAATAAATGTGAAAATGTTCCGCTTTGCCCGGAGCAATGCCATGATCGCTGAACTGCACATACTTAGGCGCATCAGCATCACCATCGGTTGCCTCGAAGAAATATCGTACTCCTCTGCTGCCAGATTCATAGTCATAAATCTGGTAGCCCTTATATTGATAGGCAGCCGTTGCTTCAACACCGTTTTTCACAAAACACATCGTGTTATTTTCGGCATTGATTGTAATTTTGGAAACATCCGTTTTATAACCCGTTTCGTAATAGGCACGATATTCCTCCGCCGTTTTGTTCCCATTTTCTGCTTTACGTTCCATCACTTCGTCCAGAATACCCTCTTGAAGATAAGGATAAACAGACTGCCACTCGCCATCCCAATCGGACAGGCTTCTATCCTGCACATCGCTATCGGCAAAGTGGGAATATCCGTGATGATGTCCTTCCTCTGCCTGCATACCGGGCATTGCTTCCTCTGTCTTAACAGTATCTTTCAGCACATCAAGCAGATTGATAACTTCATATTTTTGTTGGTGGCTTCTTTCAAGCATCTTCCACCCAGCCATCCGATTCGCCGCCAACATAGATGAACAAGTCACAGTCTGAGATTTTAACAATATCATCTGCGGTGGCTGATAGCTGTGCAAATCAACGCCATTGTCCAGAAGCATGGTAACTTCGGCATGATCGGCCTTATCGCCGAGAATTTCGCGCACCCAGTCATACTCCGGGAAAATAGTCGTGACGATCTTCAGCGGCTTGTTGCCACTCTGCAATGCAGACGGTGCAGGAGCGGACGAAGATGCGGCCTTCCCACAGCCGCCCAAAATACCAGCAGCCAGTAAAAGGCAAAAAAATACAGCGAATATACGTTTGAGTTTTTTCATAGAAATGCGCTCCATTGTTTGATATCAAGAATCATACGGACAAGCATTTCTTAATCCGACAGTTTTACCTTTAGTCGAATCGGTGTTTTTATCAGCAAAAGCGGAGAGCAAAGCGACAGCAAGGCCGCCAACACAAAATGCGGCGCGGGTGTTAGAATGAACGGCCCGGAACCATCTTTTCCGGCGTGCAGGATATTCTCGCAAAGTTTCAGCTGTGCGCAGACGGCGCAGTCTGCCCCGGTACAGTCGTGGTGGACTTCTTCCGCGCAGAATGTCAATGAACCCAAAACGGCCAGCAGGAAACCAACCAGCAGGATCCACGCAGCGCAGCGTTGTTTTGCAGTGCAGTTCATTCCATTGCCCTCCTTTCTTGAATTTGCAACTTGATTGCAAATTGGATTATAGCAAGGCAACATCGGATTGTCAAGTGGAAATTTTTGCGGACACTACGTTTATCGGAAAGTCGTTGTCAAGAGGGCTGGCACCGTCCAGCCCTCTCTCTTTTTGCCAAAGTTCCCCTTGTGTTTTCTTGCA
>ENA-OQMZ01000846-OQMZ01000846.1-human-gut-metagenome-genome-assembly--contig:-NODE-846-length-12200-cov-1.641680_pt1 | contig 12200 bp, 21 predicted proteins | sample MGYA00242621_ERZ504862 | MGnify/ENA primary metagenome ERZ504862 (study PRJEB26092, sample SAMD00036393) | human gut metagenome | host: Homo sapiens | study: EMG produced TPA metagenomics assembly of... | reverse complement strand
GCACCGCCTACTGCTGGGCGGACATATGGAAGTGTTTTCATCACTGCAATTCTGCGCGCAATTTCTCCATATGTGATCGTCTGTCCGTAGGGAATCTCCAGTAAAATCTGCCACACTGCCTTTCTGAATGTTGAACCGTTCGGATGAAGTAGTGGAGTAAGTTCGGTTCTTCACCGGAGAAATATACATCCAGCCATTTTTTTGCTTCTGTGAGAATTTCCGTCTCCTGTTGGATATGGTCTTTAGGAAGTGTATTTGCAAAATATTTCTGTCCTTCAAACCACAGACCGGTAAGTCCGATTTCATCTGCGGCAAGTAAAATATCTCCGATTAGCGATTTATATTTGCATGTGTATACCATATTTCCCCCCACATTTATTTATCTCTACAATTTCTTCTATAGGATTCCTCTTAATTAACGCAAAATGTCACATGCGCGTCCCCTCTGCGATTTCCTCGACATTGTGAGTTTTATCCCAACAAGCAGCAGGAGATTTCTGATATTCTTGACAATTTATAATATTATACCATTTTTGTTTTGAACATGCTATAATGCTGTTGCTGCCGAACCTCCAGCTGAAAGGATGTAAAGTCCTATGACAAGTTCTATAATTACTTTCTTTGTTTCTGTTATGGCAACTGTGGCTAGGCTGGACAGAAACAACAGGCAGTAACAGCCTAAAGGATTACCCCCCTTACATAAACGGAACAAAAACCCCCGGAAGTCTCGACCACTTCCGGGGGTTTTGCTTTGCCCATGATAAGCATAATTACTTTCTTCAGCTACACACATCATAGTCCATTCACCGCAAAAAGTCAATTATTTTCAATTCGAAATATGATATAATGCAGATACAATCCTGAATGAAAGAGGTGAGCACCATGCAGAAATATGTTGCTTTGTTCTTTACCCTTCTGGCCGGGAACATTGTTGGCCACTACATCTGTAAATGCTGGACCGCCGCCATGAGCAATAGACAACAATATAAGAAAAAGCGGCAGAGCCTCTATTTTTGCAGGCTCTACCGCTTTCTATCTGAATTCCCCTCAAAAAATCTTTATATTAGAACAGTCCTGTGATCTTACCGCTCTCGTCTACGTCGATCTTGGTTGCTGCCGGTACTTTCGGAAGTCCTGGCATGGTCATGATCTCACCGGTCAGTGCAACAATAAATCCTGCACCTGCGGAAATCTTAAGATTTCTTACTGTTACCTCGAAATCTGTCGGAGCACCAAGCTTTGTCTGGTCGTCTGTTAAGCTGTACTGGGTCTTAGCTACACAGATCGGGCAGTTGCCAAATCCAAGTGCCTCCAGCTGTTTCGCCTGCTTCTGGGCATTTGCTGTAAGAACCACTTTCTTTCCACCGTAAACCTTCTGTACGATCTGGTTCAGCTTATCCTCGATGGAGCCTTCCAGTTCATAAGCATATGTGAAATCATTCGGCTCTTCAACAAGACGGATCACTTCCTCAGCAAGCTTGATTCCGCCTTCGCCACCTTTTGCCCATACCTCGGAAAGTGCTACATTTACTGCCAAGCTCCTTGCATTTTGCTTCCACAAAATCAAGCTCTGCCTTGGTATCGGTCGGGAATGCGTTAATAGCTACCACACATGGGAGCTTATATACATTTTTGATATTGCTTACATGCTTCAGAAGGTTCGGGATACCTTTTTCAAGAGCCTCAAGGTTCTCATTGTTAAGATTCCGCTTTTGCAACGCCACCGTTGTATTTCAGGGCACGTACGGTTGCTACGATAACAACTGCACTTGGTGTAAGACCTGCCATACGGCACTTGATATCCAGGAATTTCTCTGCTCCAAGGTCAGCACCGAATCCAGCCTCTGTGATTGCATAATCAGCAAGCTTCATAGCCATCTTTGTAGCTGTTACGGAGTTACATCCGTGAGCGATGTTTGCGAATGGTCCGCCGTGAACGATCGCCGGAACATGCTCCAGTGTCTGAACAAGGTTTGGTTTCAGGGCATCCTTCAGAAGTGCTGTCATAGCACCCTCTGCGTGAAGGTCTCCTGCTGTTACCGGTTTCTGCTCAGCAACCTTGCCATAAGTGTATCCGATGATGATTCTGGAAAGTCTCTCTTTCAGATCTTTGATATCACTTGCCAGACAGAGAACTGCATGATCTCAGATGCTACAGTGATGTCGTAACCGTCCTCACGCGGCATACCGTTTGTTCTTCCGCCAAGTCCATCTACTACATTACGAAGCTGACGGTCGTTCATATCCACGCAACGTCTCCAGGTGATCTTTCTTGGGTCGATGTTCAGCTCATTTCCCTGGAAAATATGGTTGTCGATCATTGCTGCAAGAAGGTTGTTTGCCGCACCGATTGCATGGAAATCACCGGTAAAATGAAGGTTGATATCCTCCATCGGAACTACCTGTGCATAGCCGCCGCCTGCCGCACCGCCTTTGACACCGAATACCGGTCCCAGGATGGCTCACGAAGAGCTACCATAACATTTTTTCCAAGTCTCTGCATTCCATCTGCAAGACCTACCGTTGTCGTAGTTTTTCCCTCACCTGCCGGTGTCGGGTTGATAGCTGTTACAAGAATCAGTTTGCCGTCTTTTTTTGTCTGTTTCTTTCAGGAGATTATAGTCGATCTTTGCTTTATATTTACCATACTGCTCCAGATATTTGTCATCAATACCTGCTTTCTCTGCAATCTTGGTAATTGGCTCCATTGTGCACTCCTGTGCAATCTCGATGTCACTTTTGAATCCCATAATGTTCTCCTTTCTCCGCTGCAACCGTCTGCATCTTTTATCCCATAAAAAAGAGCAGTATCTGAAGTTTTTCAAATACTGCCCAGACGGTCGACTCATCGAATCTCCGGCTCCCTCGTGGTTATCCCACAACTCCGTCAGTCACCGAAGACTTTATTAATTTGATGATTGAATACTAACATATTTATTAATGGTTGTCAATAAATTATCAAATTATTTTTTTCACTTTTAAAGTGAGCTAAGTCTAATTTTCTGAATCATTTCCGTTCTATGTATTAGTTTTCTCTCCAACATTCGTACATATCTTTTTTCATCAAATCCTCTGTTGTTTAATCGTATCTTGTACTGGTCATCCGTTAATGCGACTGTCCAGACGCCATAAACATATTACCACACTTATGAAATCAAATCTGCAAATCCTGTAGATACCAGGAATAATATCAGCATTACAACCGGCACTACATAACGGATCATAAAGCGATATAATCCTGCCCGTTTGAAGTGTTCCCCATTTCGTTCCACTTCTCCTATGATCCAGTCAGGGCCGATCACCCAGCCGATCAGAATACTTGTCAAAAGTGAGATAAACGGCATCAGAAAACTGTTGCTGATATAATCCATCACATCCAGCAGCTGTCCAACGGAACCATTTGGCAGTTTAAGTTCAAAATACAGTTTGTTATAACCAAGGCAGATCAGCACTGCTGTAACAAGAGAATAGATTCCGACAGCACCACACATTTTTTACGGGGTTTGTGATAGAGTTCCATGCAGTTTGCAACCAGTGTCTCCATGACAGACACGCAGGAAGTCAGTGCCGCAAATCCCATCATCAGGAAAAATGCAATTGCCACCGGACGGCCAAATACTCCCATGGCATCAAAAACCTTTGGCAGTGAGATAAATATCAGACTTGGGCCGGAAGCCATTCCATCCTTTCCGAGAAATACAAAAACAGCCGGTATGATCATCATTCCTGCAAGAAATGCAACGCCGGTATCAAAGATCTCAATCTGATTTGTTGCTTTATTTAAATTAACTTCATTTTTCACATAAGAACCATAAGTGATCATGATTCCCATAGATACACTTAAGGAAAAGAATAACTGGCTCATCGCATCCAGAAGGATCTCCAGGAAGCGTTTTACCGTCAGTCCATGAAATCCGGTTTGAGGTAAACAGCCAGCCCCTGCATACCAGTGCGGACAGTTCCATCCGTATCAGTATGAGACAGTGTCAGTGAAAAAATGGCAATGATCACGATCAGAAGAATCAGCCCCGGCATAATGATCCTGGAAAATTTTTCGATTCCCTTTTCCACACCACGAAATACGATCCAGCAGTCAGTGCCAGAAAGATCAGCATAAATACAACGGGTGCAATATCTGATGTAATAAATGATGTAAAGTATACATCTGAAGCCGCATCTTTCCCATCAGAAATAATATAAGTAAAAAAATATTTTACAATCCATCCACCGATAACAGAATAATAGGTCATGATCAATGCCGGAACCATAAACGTTAAATGTCCTAAAAATTTCCACTTTGGATCAAGAGATTCAAAAGCCCTCAATGCATTTTTCTTTGTCTTTCTCCCAAGTGCTACATCCGTTGTCAACAGTACAAATCCAAAAGTCAGTACCAGTACCAGATAAACCAGCAGGAAAAGTCCTCCGCCATCTTTGGCACAGAGATATGGAAATCTCCAGATATTTCCAACTCCTACTGCACTTCCGGCTGCCGCCAGGACAAAGCCTATTGAGCCGGAAAAGCTACTTCCTTTTTCTTTCATTTCAATTTCCCCTCTTCAAGTATATATTTGATATAGGCTGAAACCTTCAGCCTAACAGCCATATCTTACCTTAAATAAAGATAAGTGCAATGGCAGAAGTTTCTTTTTACGAAATTTTATTTTCAAAAAAAGTTTCTTACTACTTTACAAAATACCGGTTTTTCCGATATAATCGTATACAATAAAAATTAATAAGAAAAATAGATAGTATGAGGAAACAAAATGAGTAATTTTACCTGTTATGTAGGTGAACAAATAAGAAAATACCGAAAAGCCGGAAAGATGACTCTGCAAGATCTGGCAGATGCCATCCATAAAAGTCGAGCTACCGTATGCAAATATGAAAATGGAGATATCTCCGTTGATATCGAAACTTTATATGAGATCAGCCAGATTCTCCAGGTATCTATGTCCCAGCTTACCACTGGTCTTCCTGAAACAGCCAGTAAACCGTCCAATGCACCGGGAAAAGGACAAAAAAGCCCATTTTTTCAGGCACAGCGGCTATATTTTTACTTTTACGATGGACGCTATCAGCGTACGAAGGATGGCGTCATCGATATTTATGAAAAAAAGGCGAATCCGGAAAATAACGAAGCAACCTTAACGATCTGTTCTGTTTCTGCCAACGGAAGAAGCAGTGAGATTTTTTACACCGGAAAAGTTCTTTACAGTGATATGCTGATCCGTTTTTCCTTTGTAAATCAGTATAACCCACTGGAAGAAGATCTCCTGTACATTTTTAATCCTCTGGAGCTTCGAGATTTTACAACAGGACTTTTGTGTGGGATTTCCAGTGCGGATCTGATGCCCTGCGCATTCAAATGTGTGATCACTTTAAAACCACAGGAGCTTACCGAAGCGTTCCGTCACCAGCTGCTTTTTACAAAAAAAGATCTGAAGCGCTGGGAACAGCTGAATATGTTACTGATAGATAATATGGAAAAGTAGTTTCTGCAAAAAACGGTACACCTATTATTTTATAAGCTGTACCGTTTTCGTTATTTTTCTGTATCAGGGTTTGCCTGCAAACCCACACCGGATCGCCTGTGTCGGACATATCTTTTTACATCTTCCACATCGGATACATTCTGTACTGTTTGGATTTTCCGTCGGATCGACCTCCATCTGGCAGATATTTCTGCATTTTCCGCAGTGAACACATTTTTCTTTATCTACTCTGTAACGAAAAACGGAAACTTTATTAAATACCGAATAAAAAGCTCCCAACGGGCAGATATACTTACAGAATGGCCGGTATATCATAATTGATAAGATAATGGTGATCACCAGGATTGTTATTTTTCCACATGTACAGCCAGCCTACTGCACTTCGCATGGATTTGTTCAGCAGCACCAGAGGGATACCTCCCTCCAGCGTTCCTGCCGGGCAGATCAGCTTGCAGAAATATGGCGCTCCCTGTCCCATGATATCTACTACAAACATTGGAAGTATGATCACAAATACAAGAAAGATCACATATTTCAGTTTTCGCAGAAGCTTATCTCCCCGAAATGTCCGGATCTTCTTTGGAAAAGGAATCTTGTTCAACAGATCCTGGATCAGTCCAAAGGGGCAGAGAAATCCGCACACCAGTCTTCCAAGCAGTGCTCCGACAAAGATCAGAAATCCAGCCACATAATATGCCATCTTGAAGTTCCAGCTTCCGATCACAGCCTGAAGGGAACCAATGGGACAGGCCCCTCTTGCCCCGGGGCAGGAATAACAGTTCAGCCCCGGAACACAGACATTTTTCAGTTTTCCGGTATAGATCTTTCCAGTCACAAAGCCTGATATGTGACTGTTTGTAAGGGCCGCCCACAATGCCTGGACTCCATGCCGCGGCCATTCATTTATTTTCATCTTCTTATTATCCAATGCCAATACACTCCATACAGATGTTGATCGCTTTTGTAAAAACTACAGATACCTCACCTCTGCAGATTCCCAGTATCATCAGTAAAATCCCCAAAAACGCCAGAGCTGGTCCGATCCACCTGGATTCTGTTATTTTCCGAATCATTTTTTCACTCTCCGTAATGATCATCTTTTACTTTGAAACGTTTTTAAGCTCTTTTTCCACGATTTCCTTCCATTCGTCCAGTGTATGGCTTCCTGTATAGGTATCGCCTACAATGTTTCCATCTTTGTCAACAAAAAATGTTTCAGGAAATGCGGAAATCCCCTGCAGACGGCCGTTCATCATAGTAGTATCCGGTATCAGGAACGGATACTCTGCTTTTGTTTTTTCCTGAAGAATGCCTGCTTTTTTTACAGCCTCCTCGTCCTGATTTCCCTTTTCATCTGTAGTATCAAGCACCACGCCTGCTACTCCGACACCTTTCTCTTTCATTTCTTTATAAAGCTCCTGAAGTTCCGGAATTTCTTTTACACATGGTGAACACCAGGTTGTAAAAAATATTTACCAGCGTCAGGTCATAGTCACTGAACACTTTTTCTGTATATGTTTTTCCATCTATTCCTGTTGTTTCAAATTTTCCTACAGATTTTACATCCTCCGGGTTGACGCTGGTATCCTGTGGCTGGTCAAACACGGAAATATTCTGATACGGTGTCATTTCCGTAATGTCGGTTTTGATCTTTTCCAGCTCCTTTGTCAGCTTTTCATCTGCATCTTTGTTGGGTGCTCAGATAATATTTGTATTTCCCGTCACTGCTGCTTCCAAGCTCTTTATGCTCTGTACAGCCTGTGATCTCATCCAGCTTTTTCTGTGAAGCTTCGTCATAAACGCCAATTGTACCAATTCTGTCCAGACCTGCCACCCAGTCGTCATATCCGGTTCCCATCTTCTGTATTTCGGCATTTTTCTGTTCCTCTGTCATTTTGCTCCAGCTTACATAGGCATATGTCACTGCATTGGTCTGATTCTCAAAATCTTCCGTAGTAAGCATTGCAATGCTCTGATCCTTGATCTGATTTAACAGCTCCTTCGAAAGTGAAAGCTTCAGTCCCAGAAACGGATATTCATAAGAATCCTGTGCCTTACAGGTTACGTCGGAAGGCTTAAATGTACCTGCTACCAGATCTGATGAAACTGCCTCTCCATCCACCGCCATTGCCTCTCCGATATCTGCTGTTTCCGTGCTCTCTGCCGCTGTTACCGGCACACTTCCTAATGCAGATATTCCTAATACCGCTGCTGCCATAAGTGCTGTTATTTTCTGTGTTCTTAATTTCATTGTTTATATTCTCCCTTCTGATATCACCGGCCCATATCCGGAACCGGCGTATATTTTATATGTTAATTTTTGTTCTCTGTAGCCTTACTATATCATCCCCTGTATAAAATCTCTGTTAAGAAGTGAAAAAATTTACAGGAATTTTATGCTATACATGATATGATAGATAACAAAGCAAAATCAACTGTTTTTTAGGAGAATTTATTATGCATATATTGATAATCGAAGATGAAAAGCAGCTCTGCCAGTCTATTGCGGAGGGGCTTCGCATGGATGGCTATGAAGCAGACACATGTTTTGACGGGGACGAAGGACTGGAATTATGTATGGTGGAAAATTATGATCTCATCCTTCTTGATCTGAGCCTTCCTGGCGTTGATGGTCTGGAAATCCTGCGCCAGTTTCGGGAATCCGATACTTCCACTCCCGTTTTGATCCTATCTGCCAGAGGACAGATCCAGGACAAGGTTGAAGGGCTTGATCTCGGTGCCAATGACTATCTCACAAAGCCTTTTCATTTTGAAGAGCTGGAGGCACGGATCCGAAGTCTGACACGAAGGAAATTTATTCAGCAGGATGTGTGTCTGCAATGCGGACGTATCAGCTTTGATACCCGTACAAGAAAGGCCAGTATCGATGGACTTCCTCTTTCTCTGACCCGAAAGGAAAGTTCTCTTCTGGAATATTTCCTTCTTCATCAGAACCGTATCATAAGCCGGAAGAAATGATCGAGCATATCTGGGACGGAAGCGTCAACAGTCTCAGCAATTCCATTCGTGTCCACATTTCTTCTCTTCGAAAAAAGCTGCGCACAGCTCTCGGCTTGATCCAATACAGAATAAGATCGGCCAGGGTTACATTTTAACGGAGGATATAAAATGAAAAAAATAACCGGAAAGCTATCTCTTCAATGGCGTCTGACACTGATCACCGCACTGCTTATGACAGTCACCTGCATTCTGATGTATTTTTTTATTCAGCCAGTCTGCAGTTGCCGGAATGGAGGATCTGGGAGATTACATGATACGGATCGATAACACAGATTCTGCTCCCATCACCTTTAATATGAATCCCTCCGTCTTATTTCCGGAGCTTTCCGATCAGCTGCAGCTGACCAAAAAACTTTTTCTCACCAAAGGACTCATGGTAACAGGAATCATCATCCTTCTCAGCAGCATCTGCACTTATTTTATCAGCCGTCAGGCATTACTTCCGCTTCGCAGACTCAGCCAGGAGGTAAACCAAATAGAGGTCCAGAACCTTTCAGAGGCTCTTGAAGTTCCTGCTACCAATGACGAAATTTCCCGCCTGACAATTTCATTTAACAAAATGCTCGCACGCCTGGATGAGGCCTTTACTGCACAGAAGCAGTTTTCTGCCAATGCAGCCCATGAGCTTAGAACTCCTCTTGCCGTTATCCAGACAAATCTGGAGGTTTTTGCCCGCAGGGAAGCACCTGCTTTAAAGGATTATCAGGAGATTTTTGCCATGCTCCAGGAACAGACCGGGCGACTTTCCCATCTGGCTGAAATCCTCCTGGATATGACCGGTGTACAGACTGTTGAACGTTCCGAAAGGATCTCTCTGGCAGCACTGACGGATGAGGTTTTCTGCGACCTGGCTTCTGTAGCGGAACAGAAGGATGTTGAACTGATCCAGCAGGAGGGGGACTGCATTATTACCGGAAGCTATCTGCTGCTGTATCGCGCTGTGTACAATCTTGTGGAAAATGCGATCAAATACAATCACTCCGGTGGAAAAGTAACCGTAAATATCCATCCTTCCGAAGAAATAACAGATACATCCACCTCTGTCAATTACGTCTTTCTTGAAGTCTCCGACACCGGAATCGGCATTCCTCCTGAATATCAGGAAAAATCTTCACCCCGTTCTTCCGTGTGGACAAATCAAGAAGCCGCGCTATGGGAGGTGCCGGCCTGGGGCTTGCACTTGTCAGTGAAATTGTCAGACAGCATAACGGACAGGTAAAAGTACTGGAAAGCAGCAAAAAAGGCAGCATGATCGCAATCATGCTGCCAGTCTGAACATATTTGTATTACATTTACTTTATATGCTCATGAACGCAATCGCTTTGCGATCTGCGTTCAAATCCGAGTATATTTTCTCAACAATACTGTCTGTATCCATTTCGCAGGTAATAGCCTGTTCCCTGAGAACTGAAGAAAAATCTTTTTCTCTCCACCATCTGCGCATATCTTTTTCACCAAATTCTCTGTTTCTTGTATTATGTCGTCTCACGGTTTCTTCAAACGACAGATCAAAATAAACAGTCAAAAACAATATCTGATTTTCTCATCCTTTCGTTATCCTAGCAGAAATATCTGATTCCGGCAACTCAAAAAAGCCTGGAAGAAATCAGCCACAGGCATTTTATTTCTTCCAGGTTTTTCTGTTTTCTGATTCTCAGTCAGCTGTCTTTGATCCGGCAGCTGATACAGCTCTGCATCCAGTTACATTCAGACTTATTCTGCCTGTGGTTTGCTTACCTGTGCTGTATCATCCTTTACTCCGGCAGATTTTTCGGCATGCTCTTTCACAAGATTCCGTCCAAGTAGAGTCAGGCATACCAATGCGATCACTGCAAAAACAGCTCCGATCCCAAATACCACGTTCATCTCATAACCTTTGCTGCTCACCAGACCGGAGATTGCCGGTGCGCCAAAGGTTGCAAATACAATGCCGAACATGACAAATCCGTAATTCTCCCAGTGTGCTTCATTCCGAAAATAAGAGCTTGTCAGAGACGGAAGCTTCCCATGATGCCGCCGTAGCAGCCGTACATCAGAACAACAGCAACCGTTACTGCCAGGGATCTTGATACAGCGAGAACTCCCATAGCGATCACTGCCACGATCAGCACTCCTTTGATGCAGACGATCCTTCCCACTTTATCTGCCAGTGTCGGAAGCACCAGTCTTGCTCCCGCATTGACAATGGATCCAAGCATAACGGCGCTGACTGCCACTGCAGACGGAATCCCAAGGTCGATCTGGTAGGTCTGGGATACCGGTGAAACCATAAAATAAGAAATCAGTCCAAAGAACATGGTCGCAAGAAGAAGATAAAAATTTCTTGTACGCATCATCTCTCCGGATGTATACTGCTTCATCTCCGATGTTCCGGACTTTGCCGCAGAGCCACCTGCGTTCACCAGACTCTTATCGGGTGCCTGAAAAAATATGCCGCACAGGATCCAGGAAACTGCGATGGCTGCCCCAATGATCAGAAAGGTTTTCTGCACGCCCTCTGCCTCCAGCAGCTTTCGACTCAGCGGCGCCAGGAAAAATCCGCAAAGTCCGTTGGCAGTTACCACAACGCCGGAAGCAAATCCGGTACGGTCCGGGAACCATCTCTGTACCGTTGCCAGAATCACCGTATAGATCATTCCCTGACCAAATCCCTGCATCACTCCATAGGAGAGATACATAGGAAGCGGTGTGGAAACGATCAGAAATGCGGATGCCAGGATTCCTGCCGCAAAGGTCCCGCCTCCGATCCATACAATCGTCTTTTCCTTAAAGCGGTTCTGCATCCTTCCGCCTACGATATTTCCGAATACAAAGGTGCTCAGTGCCAGATAAAAGCACATGGATGCCTGTCCCTGGCTCCAGCCTGCCTGCTCCATCACATAGGGCTGGTAAATAGACCATACATGGGGATATCCGGTAAAAAAGATTGCAAAAGCTCCGAATATCATAGTCAGCAGACGCTGTTTTTTCTGTATTCCTGTCATAATTTCCTCCTCTGAAAAAGATTTCAGGCCTGCTCTATATTCTCTGCTCACAGAATGCAGCCTGTTTCTGTACACACGATCTGCACGTTTTCCTGCACATTAGCTCCGCTTATATTTGATATTTTCTTATTTGCGTGCTATTCTTCTTTGTTTGCGTGTTAAATGCGTGTTAATTATGTTGTGTGTATGTTATCACACGCAGTCTGATTATGCAATATAAATTTACAGCTTTTCTGTTTTCTCGTTTTTGTCCAAATTTTCCTGTTATTTCTTTGTATATTATTCACAATGGCTGTATTTCGAGCACGCATATGCACGCACATGTTTTTTATTTTAGATACCGTCTTTATACGTTTTTTCATTTTATATTTCTTTATTTACGCAAAAAAAGCACGCCATGTAACAGGCGTGCTTTCGTGATTTTATATGATTTCTGTTGCTTATTTGATTATCTTCAGCTCATATTCCCTGGTTCCCAGACCGATCTTTTCTGCCTGATCCAGGGTTGCCTTCCACTCAATATTCGGATTGGAATCCTTAAAATGGTCATGATGACAGTGCCATCCCGGCTCGGCAGATGCTCTCCAAGCTGGCTGTTGGCGATCGGTGTTGCCTTCAGGCAGGCATCTGCACAGGCCTGATCCAATGCAACCGGGTCAAAGCTTGCGAACATTCCGATATCAGGAAGGATCGGCGCATC
>ENA-OQMZ01000845-OQMZ01000845.1-human-gut-metagenome-genome-assembly--contig:-NODE-845-length-12206-cov-2.181638_pt1 | contig 12206 bp, 19 predicted proteins | sample MGYA00242621_ERZ504862 | MGnify/ENA primary metagenome ERZ504862 (study PRJEB26092, sample SAMD00036393) | human gut metagenome | host: Homo sapiens | study: EMG produced TPA metagenomics assembly of... | reverse complement strand
CTTTGGTTTTACAACGCCTTCGAGCGAGTTCCTTATGGATAACATCAGCAACCTGACTTCTCCGAATAAAGTCAGTCAGCTTCTGACAGCAAATGAGACTCCAACCAATCATGTAACCGTCGGCAAGTACATTAAGTATTTGTGCAATGCTTTTGTATTTTATGATATTAAGCGATACGACATCCGTGGCAAGAAATATCTTGAAAGCTCCGAGAAGTTCTACTTGTGTGACAGCGGCATTCGATATGCAATACTGGGAAGCAGAAATATAGACTATGGCAGAGTATACGAAAACATCGTTTGCATCGAACTTCTTCGCCGTGGATACGATGTTTATGTCGGCAAGCTCTATCAAAAGGAAATCGATTTTGTTGTTCAGAGAGGCAGCGAGAAGATCTATATTCAGGTAAGCGACAACATTTCCGGGCAGGAAACATTTGAAAGAGAATGTTCTCCATTGCTTCAGATTCGAGATGCTTACCCCAAAATGATCATTGCCCGAACCAGACATCCGAAACACACCTATGAAGGAATCGAGATTCACGATATAGCGGATTGCTGCTGCAGGAGTAAAAAACAGAAATACCGTTGCAGCTGCCGATTAAGCGCCCATTTCAAATCGTTTTTCAGGTCAGAAGGTTGAAGCCCATGATGACCACGCCCAGCACCACCAGCACGACGCCGGTGGCGCGGTTCAGGGTCTTGGGAGTGGCCTTGTTGGCAAACACGGCGGCAATGCGCGCCCACAGCAGGGTGAACACCACGCACAAGCCCCATACCAGCCAATCAGCGTGCCGCCGATCATAAAGTGGGACACCGCACCGGTCAGGGCGGTAAAGGTCATGATGAACACGCTGGTGCCCACGGCAGTTTTCAGTTCGTACCCCAGCACACTGGTGAGGATGAGCAGCATCATCATGCCGCCGCCTGCGCCGATAAAGCCGCAGATGAAGCCGATAAGCACGCCGCACACCACCGACTGCACCGCACGCTTTTGTGCGCTGACCCCCTGCATGGCTTCCTTGGTGGTCATCACCGGGCGCAGGATGAACTTGACGCCCAACAAGAAGGTCATGAACACCGAGAAGCCGCCCATGGTGCGGAGGGCACCTTGCTGGCCACCCAGCTGCCCACCACCGTAAAGGCAAGCACACTTGCCATCATGATCAGGCCGTTTTTGATATCCAGATTCTTGTTTTTATGGTAGGTATAGGCAGACACCGCGCTGGCCAGCACATCCGAGGAAAGGGCCAATGCCCACCGCCATGTAGGGGTCCATGTGCAGAAAGGTGATCAGCATGGGGCTGATGACCGCCGCCGCGCTCATACCGGCAAAGCCGGTGCCAAGGCCGGCACCCATGCCGGCAAAAAAGGTGACAAGCACCGTAAACAGCAAGTGCATTTTATCCATTCTCCTTTAAGATCTCGTCCAGATTTTTCCCGATGACCTCCATGGTGCGGAAGAACGCCTCCCGGGTGGGAGCGTCCGTGTTGTCCAGCAGGCGGGCAAAAAAGCGCTCCTGCACCTCGCGCCCCCGTGCGATGACCGGCTGCGCCTTTTCGGTGCACAGCAGCTGGGTCTTGCGGCGGTCGCCCGCCACGGCGCGGCGCTCCAGATACCCCTCCTGCACCAGACGATCCACGTTTACCGACACAAGGTTCGCTTTGATCTTGCGGATCTCCACGATATCCCGGGCAGTGGTGCAGTCCGGGTTGTTTGCCAGAAACATCAGGATGTCAAAGGCGGTCTGGGGCAGCTTGAGTTCCTGACACAGCGGCTTGCACATGGCGCTGTACGCCTGCGCGGTCTTGAAGCTGATCTCTATGGTAGGTTCATGCGGCGCTTCCTTTTTGTCTTTTTATGGACAGTTCATTTTTGAAGTATTATAGTGCAGATGCAGGGAGATGTCAAGAGAAAAAGAGAACCAGCACGTCCTGCGGACGCGCCGGTTCTCTTTTTCAATATGATGATTGCGTTCAGAACAGTGCCACGGCGACCAGACGCACCAGCAGGGCGCACAGCCATGCCACGGCGCACTGGTTCACCACCATGATGGTTGCCCACTTGCCGCCAAGCTCCCGCTTGACCGAGGCCACTGCCGCGATGCAGGGGGTGTACAGCAGGCAGAACACCAGCAGCGGTGCAGCCTGCGCTGGGGTGAGGGCTGCGGTCAGGGCAGCGGTAGAGCCGAAGAGGATGAGCAGCGAGGACACCACGCTCTCCTTGGCCATAAAGCCGGAGATGAGGCGGTGGAGATGCGCCAGTCTGCAAAGCCCAGCGGGGCAAACAGCGGGGCGATATCGCCCGCGATGCGCGCCAGAATGCTGGCCTGCGGGTCAGCGGTCAGCCGCAGCTGCAGGTCAAAGTTCTGCAGGAACCAGATGACGATGGTAGCGGCAAAGATGACCGTAAAGGCCTTCTGCAAGAAGTCCCGGGCCTTTTCCCACAGCAGCTGCGCCACGTTCTTCAGGCCGGGCAGGCGGTAGTTGGGCAGCTCCATGACAAAGGCACGGCCTCGCCCTTGAACACGGTGCTCTTGAGCAGCAGCGCCGCCAGTACGCCCACCAAGATGCCGGTGAAGTACAGCAGCACCATCACAAGCCTGCGTACTTGGGGAAGAACGCCGCCGCAAACAGGCTGTAAATGGGCAGCTTTGCGGAGCAGCTCATGAACGGGGTGAGCAGGATGGTCATTTTGCGGTCGCGCTCCGAGGGCAGGGTGCGGCTTGCCATCACGCCGGGCACGGTACAGCCAAAGCCGATGAGCATGGGCACGATGCTGCGGCCGGACAGGCCGATGCGGCGCAGCAGCTTATCCATCACAAAGGCCACACGTGCCATGTAGCCGGTATCCTCCAGCATGGAGAGGAAGAAGAACAGCACCACGATGATGGCAGAAAGCTCAGCACGCTGCCCACGCCGGTAAAGATGCCATCGATGACCAGCGAGTGCACCGCCGCGTTGACGTTCCAGTTGGTCAGGGCGGTGTCCACAATGCCGGTCAGGGCGTCGATGCCCATCTCCATGAGGTTCTGGAAAAACAGGCCGATGACGTTGAAGGTGAGGAAGAACACCAGACCCATGATGGCGATAAACGCGGGATGGCGGTGTACTTGCCGGTAAGGAACTTGTCGATGCGGTTGGAGCGCAGCTGCTCCTTGCTTTCGTGGGGCTTGACCACCGTCTGCGCCACCAGCTCCTGAATAAAGGAGAACCGCATATCCGCAATGGCGGCGGCGCGGTCCAGCCCGCGCTCCTGCTCCATCTGCACGATGATATGTTCGATCATTTCTTTTTCGTTGGGGTCCAGCTTCAAGGCTTCCTCAATGCGGGGGTCACCCTCCACCAGCTTGGTGGCGGCAAAACGCACCGGAATGCCCGCCGCCTTGGCGTGATCCTCAATGAGGTGCAAAATGCCGTGGATGCAGCGGTGCACCGCGCCGCCGTGGTCATCCTCGCTGCAGAAATCCATGCGCCCGGGGCGCTCCTGATACTTTGCCACATGGACAGCGTGGTCTACCAGCTCGTCCACGCCCTCGTTCTTGGCGGCGGAGATGGGGATGACCGGGATGCCCAGCATCGCTTCCATCTTGTTGATGCGCACCGTGCCGCCGTTGCCGCGCATTTCGTCCATCATGTTCAGCGCCAAAACCATGGGGATATCCAGCTCCATCAGCTGCATGGTCAGGTAGAGGTTGCGCTCGATGTTGGTGGCGTCCACGATATTGATGATGCCGGTGGCTTTCGCCGATGATGAACTGCCGGGTGACGATCTCCTCGCTGGAATAAGGAGACATGGAGTAGATGCCCGGCAGGTCGGTGACCTCGGTCTCCGGGTGTCCCTTGATGGCACCGCTCTTGCGGTCCACCGTCACGCCCGGGAAGTTGCCCACGTGCTGGTTGGAGCCGGTGAGCTGGTTGAACAGGGTGGTCTTACCGCAGTTCTGGTTGCCCGCCAGCGCAAAGGTCAGGGTCTTATCCTCCGGCAGGGGATGCTCCCCCTCCTTGGTGTGGTACTTGCCGCCCTCACCAAGACCCGGGTGCTCCACCATTTTTCCGTCCACCGGGGCGTGCACCGCCGGGGTCTTTTCGGTGGGGGTCACGATGATCTGTGCCGCGTCGTCCAGACGCAGGGTCAGCTCATAGCCGTGGATGCGCAGCTCCATGGGGTCGCCCATGGGCGCCAGCTTTACCAGCGTGACCTCCGCCCCGGGAATCAGACCCATATCCAGAAAGTGCTGCCGCAGTGCGCCTGCACCGCCCACGGCCTCCACTATGGCGCTTTTGCCGATCTGTAACTCTTTTAACGTCATATCCGTTGCCTTCTTTTATATGTACTGTTCTTGTGTGTTAGTCCGTGTTAACAAATGTAGTATAGGCTAACTGACAGCGGATGTCAATAGAGAATATAGACACAAAAAAAGCACCGCACACTCTCAGGCGAGAATATGCGGTGCTCCGATTCAAATCATTGTTACTTCACGGTGTGGTAGCCATCGGGGTTGTTCTTCTGCCAGTTCCAGCTGTCGGCGCACATCTCCTCGATGCCGTACTCAGCCACCCAGCCAGCTCGTTCTTGGCCTTGGTGGGGTCGGCGTAGCACTCGGCGATATCGCCGGGGCGGCGGGGATCAATGACGTAGGGGATCTCCTTGCCGCAGGCCTTGGAGAAGGCGTGGATGACATCCAGCACGCTGTAACCCTTGCCGGTGCCCAGATTGCAGATGAAGAGGCCGCAGCCGGTCTCCAGCTTGCGGATGGCGCACACATGACCCCGGGCCAAATCCACAACGTGGATGTAGTCACGCACACCGGTGCCGTCCGGGGTGGGGTAGTCGTTGCCAAAGACGTGCACCTTTTCCAGCTTGCCCACAGCCACCTTGGCGATGTAGGGCATCAGGTTGTTGGGGATGCCGTTGGGGTCCTCGCCGATCAGCCGCTCTTGTGGGCGCCGATGGGGTTGAAGTAGCGCAGCAGCGCCACATTCAGGCTGGGGTCAGCCTTGCAGACGTCCTGCAGAATGCGCTCGGTGAAGGCCTTGGTGGTGCCGTAGGGGTTGGTGGTAGCACCCACAGGGAAGTCCTCGGTGATGGGCACACTGGCGGGGTCGCCGTAGACGGTAGCGGAGGAGCTGAACACGAAGTTATGGCAATCATGATGGCGCATCACGTCCAGAATGACCAGCGTGCAGTTGAGGTTATTGTAGTAGTACTCGATGGGCTTGGACACGCTCTCGCCCACAGCCTTGTAGGCTGCAAACTGGATGACGGCGGTGATGTCCGGGCACTCGGAGAAGATCTTCTCCACGTCCTCGCGGCGGGTCATGTCTGCCTTGTAGAAGCGGAAATCCTTGCCGGTGATCTGCTTGACCCGGTCCAGAACCACAGGAGAAGCATTATAATAGTTATCTGCCACCACGATATCGTAGCCAGCGTTCAACAGTTCGATGCAGGTGTGGCTGCCGATGTAGCCGGCACCGCCGGAAACCAAAATTGCCATAGCCGAGTACCTCTCTCACATAGTATTTCTTGCTTTTTCTCTTTGCGCCGGGCACTGCCCGGCCTGTTTAAAGCATACCGCTTTTTGCCGCAGACTGCAAGGGGCGCTTTCTTTATTCAGATATATTTTTGTTGCATCTTTATGCAACGCACTTTTGATTGACAGAGATTTTTCGCACTTTTCACATGGAGAGAATGCGCCGTTTGTGCAAAACATAGAAATGGAGAGGGAAACTCCCTCAGTCGCAGCCTCCCACCACGCAAAAAACGCCTGCCGAAGCAGACGTTTTTGCATGGTGTATCATTTTTAAAGCTTTCCGCACTGCTTGCCGGTGAAGAACCGCAGGGTGGTGGTGGCGCGGAACACCTTGCCTGCCCGCAGCACCGTGGAGGGGAACTCCGGGTGGGAGGGGCTGCACGGATAGTGCTGGGTCTCCAAGCAAAGCCGCCGTACTTCCGCATGGGCTCGCCGCCCTTGCCCGGGGCGGGGCAGTCCTGCAAAAAGTTGCCGGTGTACAGCTGGATGCCCGGCTGGGTGGTGTACAGCTTCATGCTGATGCCGGTCTTATCACTGGTAGCCCATGCGCAGATGCTCTGGCTGGAGCCGCGTGCGCGGTCGATGACATAGCAGTGGTCGTAGCCGCCGCCCACCATGGTGGTCTGGGAGAAGCCGGTGTCGATCTCCTTGCCGATGGTCTTACCGGCAGTAAAATCCATGGGGGTGTTCACCACGGGCAGGATGTTGCCGGTGGGGCAGGTGGTATTGTTGCCCTCCAGATAGCGGGAGGCGTAGATGCGCAGCTTCTGGTTCAGCACGTCGCCGCCGCGTCCAGATTGAAGTAGCTATGGTTGGTCAGGTTTACGATCGTGTCAGCGTCCGAGGACACACGGTAGTCCATGCGGAAGGTGTTGTCATCGGTAAGGGTATAGCGCACCGCGATCTTCAGGGTGCCGGGGAAAGCCGTCCTCGCCGTCAGGGCTTACAGCTTCCATCAGCAGGGTATCGCCGAAGTACTTCACCTCATAGATTTTCCGGGAAAAACAGCCGTGCAGATGGTGCTCGCCGCAGTTTTTTTCCAGCTGATAGGTCTTGCCGCCCAAGGTAAAGACGGCGTTCTCGATGCGGTTGGCGTAGCGCCCCACAAAAGCACCGCAGCAGGTGCTGCCGGACGAGGTGAAGTCGTTCTCGTAATCTGCCATGGTGTCGTGACCCAGCACCACATCCACCGGGCCGTTCTTGGCCGGGACGATGATATTTTTGATCACGCAGCCGTAATCCAGCACACTGACGGACATACCGCCGGGGTTCGAGAGGATATACTCGGTAACATTAGCGCCCTCTTTGGTCACACCGAAGGGCTTGGAACGGATCTGTGCCATTGGGCCTCGCCTCCTAAAGCTTTTTTCGGAAATGCAAAAGGGGCAGACTGCCCCCTTTTGCATCTTGTCTGTATTTATGATTATATCACAGTTTTACAGTTTTGTGTTGGAATCCTTTTAGAATTACCATCCAATTTTTGCGGAGATTTTTTGTTAGAATCATCGAAAGTGCCTACAATACCAAAAAGCGCCCCGCACTTCCGATGGAAATGCGGGGCGCTTTGGTGATACAGGCTGTAAGCCTTATGCTTCCGGCTGAGGCTGTGCCGCAGAGGACTGGGCGGCAATGAACTCGGCGGCATCGTCCGGGATGTCGTCCAAGTCCTTGTCGCTGCCGATGTCCACGTTGAGCGGCGGCTTCTTGAACAGGATATCGTACAGGATCGGCACGATATACAGGGTCATCAGGGTGGCGTAGCTCAGGCCGCAGATGATGACGATGGCCATGCCGCTCATCAGCTGGCTTGCCATATCGTTGCTGAACACCATTTGCAGCATGGCCAGCACGGTGGTCAGGGTGGTCATCAGAATGGGACGCATACGGGTCTTGCCGGTCGCCACCAGTGCGGCGCGGCGCTCCATGCCGCCCATGCGCAGCTGGTTGGCGTAGTCCACGAACACGATGCCGTTGTTGACGACCGTACCCATCAGCACGATGAAGCCCATCATGGAGATCATGGTCAGCTGCTGGCCGGTGAGCAGCAGACCCAGCAGACCGCCGGTAAAGGCCAGCGGCACGGTGAACAGCACGATGAAGGGGGACAGCAGGCTCTGGAACTGTGCCACCATGACAAGGTAGACAAAGGGCAGTGCCAGTGCCATCCACTGGATCATCTCGTTGGTCATATAGTTGACGCTGTCGCTCTCGCCGCCCATGGAGAAGGAGCAGCCCTCCGGCATCTCATCGGTGAGGGCAAAAGCATCCAGCGCCTTTTTCACGGCACGGGCCTGCACCGTGGTGTTGTACCCGGGGCAGTCTCGGCAGTGACGGTGACGAACTGGTTCCGGTTCTCGCTGGTGATGGAGTCCGGTGCGGTGCCGGTGGTCCAGCTGGCGATATCCGACAGCTTGCAGGTGCCGGTAGCGGTGGTGCCGTCTGCGGACATGACGGTGGTCTCAAAGGTCATGTCCATCATGTTTTCCTTGGTCAGCGGGTCCAGATTGTTGCTGATCTGCACATCCATGGTGGTGCCGTCCACGGTAACAGGGGTCTGTGCCGTGGTGGTGGTGGTCAGCTTTGCAGCGATCTGCTGGTACACCTGCGCAACGGTCAGGCCGTTGGCGCGTACCTTATCGCGGTCCACCTGCAGGATGATGGTGGAATCGCCCGCACCCAGACCGTTGGTGGCGTTCTGGAAGCCTCAGTGTTGTTCACGATGTCCACCACCTTCTCGGACAGGGCGGTCAGGGTCTCGGCGTCAGTGCCGTAGATCTTGATGGTCAGGCCGGTGGACAGCTGACTGGTCAGGTCATCGGTCATGCCGTACTGCTGGACGGTAGCGGTGCAGTCCGCCACCCCAGCCACGGCTTCCTCCATGGCCTTGCAGGCAGCGTCTATCTTGGAAGAAGAAAGCTCCTCGTTGAGCTTGACGTTGATCTTATACTTGCCGTAGCCGTTGGCGGCGTTCAGCAGGTCAGTGATGGTGGAGGGCAGGCCGAGGTTGGAAACATCCATGCCCGCACAGTGTTGTCGGGGGTAATGCCTACCTCCTCCACGCCGTCCACAGCCATCACGGCCTGCACCACCTTACCGGCACATCGTAGGACTCGTCCTTCGAGAGGGTGTCGGTGGTGGAAAGGGTGATCATGGCCTCGTTGCTGGTGCTGGTGGGCAGCAGCACGATGCCCATGGAGACCACCCACCAGCAGCAGAACACCAGCAGCAGCACAGCGGCAGCCAGCGGCACAAAGCGCTTCTGCAAAGCCTTTTCCAGACTGCGGCCGTAGGCGTTCTGGATCTTATCGAACCATGCCAGCTTTTTGGGCTGGGCATTCTTCAGCACGGTAGCCGAGGCGGCGGGCACCACGGTCAGTGCCACGATGAGGGAAGCCATCAGGCAGTAGCCGATGCACAGGGACATGGGGCCCATCAGGCTGCGGATGAGGCTGGCAGAGAACACTGCCGGCAGGAACACGCACACCGAGGTAAGGGTAGAGCCACGACCGACATACCCACCTGACGTGCACCCTGCACCGCCGCACGGGCGGCGGGCACGCCGCGGCCGCGCAGACGGTAGATGTTCTCGATGACAACAACAGAGTTATCCACCAGCATACCGATGCCCAGCGACAGGCCGGCCAGCGTCATGACGTTCAGGTCAAGACCCGTGAAGTACATCAGCACCACGGCAAACAGCACCGACAGGGGGATACTGACGCCGACCACCAGCGTGGGCTTGACGTCCTTCAGGAAGATGGCCAGCACGACGATGGCCAGTGCGGCACCCACCAGCATACTGGTGAGGATGCTCTTGATCAGGATGCTGATGTAGTTGCCCTGATTGGACAGCACCACAACGTGCAGACCCTCGTACTGGGCTTCCAGCTCCTTGAAAGCGTCCAGACAGTTGGCAGATACGTCACCTGCGCTGGAACTGTCGTCCTTGTAAATTTTCAGCACCGAAGCCTGCTCGCCGTTCAGGCGGGTGTAGCTGTCGGCGGCGTTGTCGATGATCTCCACGTCTGCCACATCGGAAAGGCGCACGTCGCCGTAGCCCTCCACATGGAGCAGCAGTGCACCGCGGATATCGTCCACGCTGTCGTATTCCTCGCCCACCTTCAGCAGCCACGACTCGCCGCTTTCGTCCTTGACGTAACCGGCGGGCATGGAGAAGTTCTGGGCGTAGATGAGGGTGGCAAGGGTCTTGATATCCAGCTGCTTGGTCACATCGGCGCTGGCAAGCGCCTTTTCCTTGGCGGCCTCGTACTGGGTCTTGGCCTCGCTGAGCTGCTTTTCGTACTCATTCAGCTGCTCGCGGGCTTCGGTAAACTGCATATAGGCGACCATCTGCTGCTGGGTAAAGTTGCCCAGCGCTTTGGAGAACTCGCTCATCATGCCGGGCACGTTGTCCATGGCCTTGATGGTATCTTCCAGCGTCTTATAGATGACGTTCAGGCTGTCCTGCAATTGCAGCTCGTCTGCCAGATCCGCAGCGCCCTCGCCCTGCGTACCGGTCTCGGTGTTGATGCGGTTCTGCAGGGTCTGCAACGCAAAGGAGAGCTTATCGGTGATATCCCGCAGCTCGGACACGATCTCGATCAGGGAGTCGATATCCCGCATACCGGTGCTGTTGAACTTGTCCAGCACCCGCTGCAAACCGGCCTGCACCTCAATGAGGGCCTGCTGCACCTCGGGCTCCTTGACCACGGCGATCAGGTTGTTGACGCTTTGCAGCAGTGCTCGGCCTGCTTGCGCACCACTTCTACGGCGCTTCCGACCTCAGAGCTCAGGGAGCCCATGACCGTGTTGGACACGGTATTGCCGAAGTTTTTGAACTGCTTATCGTATTCTGCGCGGCCGGCTTGATCTTGGCCTCGGCTCCTCCAACTGTGTGTGCGCCACTTCCAGCTGAGTGTCGATAAGTCCATCAGCTTTTCGTTGATGGCGTCCACCTTTTCCTGATTCAGCTGCACCTGCACCAGCTGCTCCACAAGGCCGCTGGAGGATACGCTGGACACGCCGCCCTTGCGCTGGACGTAGGGAGTCATGGTGTTCTTGATAAAATCAGAAAGGTCGTACACCGAACTGCCCTCGCGGCTGACAGCCACGGTCATAAAGGCGTTCATGTTCATGCTGTACTGTATCACAGAGGGAGTCAGCACCGTCTCCGGCAGGTCGCTCTTGGCCTGATCCAGCTTGTTGGACACCTGCACCAGTGCGCTGTCCATATCCGTGTCATCCACGAACTGCATCAGCAGCAGGCTGTAGTTTTCAGCCGAGGTGGCGGTGATCTTTGAAACACCCGGCACCGTAAGCGCGTTTTGCAGCACGTCCGAGACCTCGGTCTCCACACGCTCCGGGCTGGCACCGGGATACACGGTGACCACCATCAGATACGGTGTGCTGACATTCGGCAGCAGGTTTGTTTTCATCTTGGTGATCGACACAAAGCCGAGCATCAGCACCATGATGACTGCAACCAGCACCGTAAATGGTTTTTTGACACTGAATTTTCCATCTTCTCCTACCGTTTCTCTGCAGCACCGCCCGGCGCAACAGTTCCTCCCTCTTTGGGGGCAATGGGTTCCTAACATTCCTATTATACACGCAAGGCGCGCGCTTTCAATAGAGGCGCAGCGAATCTTTTGCGAAAGTTCTGTCAAAATCTGCGAAGCGCACAACTTTGCCGCCCCAAAACCGGCATTCTGTCCGCTTTCCTCCCCTCTGCCGCCGGACAAAATTTCGACACCTTTTCCGTACTGCATACGGTTGAGCGGGGCGGATCATTGCAGGGGAGGGAAAAATTTAGGGGATATAAAGACTTTTCTTTTTGCATAGAAATGTGCTTTTGATTATGGTATACTAACAGCAGACTGAAAAAGCTGCCCCTTGCGGCTTATCCGATACAAAAACGAGGAACACTATGAAAAAAGTCATTTCGGTCCGTTTCAAGGAAAACGGCAAAAGCTATTATTTTGATCCCGGTGACGCTGTCATCCATGCCGGGGAGTATGTAATCGTGGAGACTGCCCGCGGCGTGGAGTGCGGCGAGGTGGTGCAGGGCGTGCGGGAGCTGGCGGATGCCGCCGTACCCAAGGCGCTGAAGCCCATCACCCGCATGGCCGACAGCGTGGATATCCGCCGGATGCGCCAGAACCGCGAGGACGAAAAGCGCGCCTACCACACCTGTCAGGAGTGCATCGCCCGCCACGGGCTGGAGATGAAGCTGGTGGAGGCCGAGTACACGCTGGACCGCTCCAAGATCATGTTCTACTTCACCGCCGACGGGCGGGTGGACTTCCGGGAGCTGGTCAAGGATCTGGCCGGCATCTTCCACACCCGCATCGAACTGCGCCAGATCGGCGTGCGCGACGAAAGCAAGATGATCGGCGGTCTGGGTATCTGCGGTCAGCCTTTCTGCTGCAGCCGCTTTTTGAAGGATTTCCAGCCCGTTTCCATCAAGATGGCAAAGGAGCAGGGCCTTTCGCTGAACCCCACCAAGATCAGCGGTGCCTGCGGCCGTCTGATGTGCTGCCTTGCCTACGAGGAGAGTGCCTACGAGTACCTGAACAGCATCATGCCCATGGTGGCAGCACGGTGCGCACCCCGGACGGTCTGGGCACCGTGCTGGAGGTGAACCCGGTGTCCGGCTACCTGCGGGCTGCGCCT
>ENA-OQMZ01000844-OQMZ01000844.1-human-gut-metagenome-genome-assembly--contig:-NODE-844-length-12207-cov-1.671109_pt1 | contig 12207 bp, 20 predicted proteins | sample MGYA00242621_ERZ504862 | MGnify/ENA primary metagenome ERZ504862 (study PRJEB26092, sample SAMD00036393) | human gut metagenome | host: Homo sapiens | study: EMG produced TPA metagenomics assembly of... | reverse complement strand
ATGATAAAAATTTAATAATATATAAAAGAATTAAACGCCAGTATTCCCCTAGGAATATTTTCTTGATTGGAGTTTTGTATATGGAAACAATTAGTGAATTAGAAGCCATCGAAATTTTTGGTGATTAATTTACGTGATCTCATGGAAGACGTGAGAATCAATCAAAGCGAATTAGCAAAAGAGTCGCAATTGACCCAGTGCACGATAAGCAAATATTTGAATAAACAAAGAATGCCGAGTATGAAGGCGATTATGAATTTATGTTATGCATTAAACTGTGACTACAACGATTTGTTACCAGATTATTATTTGGTGAGATAAGTTGAAATTTAATGAACGAAAGGCAGGATATTAATATGAACACGTTGGAATGGGCTAAGAACGAGATTGCTATTGCAAGTAAGAGAGAAAGAGGAAATAAACCAAGAGAATGAATGTGATTATGGTTGTGCGTGTTATGATAGCGCACTCAAGGCTTTTGAAAGTCTTTTAGGCGATGGCCATGGCGGTACGAGTATTAGTTTTACCAAGAATATTCTTAACCGTTTGATCGAACAGAAAACCACTCACTCCTATCGAAGATACAGAGGATATGTGGAACTATGCACATGATAAAAAAGACGGCAGTAAGTGTTATCAGTGTAAAAGAATGAGTAGCTTATTTAAGTAGTTGCCAAGGACGGTTCCGTAAGTTATAGCGACTTAAATAGATGCTACTGCGCAAAGTAAAGAGAAATCATCTATAAACTGGTTTAATGGTTTTATATTAAGTATTTATGATGAGATGTATCCAATCACAATGCCTTATATGCCAAATAATAAATCTGACATCATAGTACGCGATGAACTTTTTGACTGATCGAAAAAATGGAGATTATGATACCATTGCTATTTTATACATTAAAAGAGCGAATGGTGAAAAAGTTGAAGTGAACAGATACTTTAAAGAGAATGATGTATCATTTACGGAAATACTCTTTAAGAAGAATAATAAGAAAGACAAAAGCTGCACGAAGAACGGATTAGAAGGGAAACTGAAAAATAAAATATTCTAAGAACAGGGCGCTAAATTTACAGGCGCTCTTTCTTTTGGCTTGAAAGGAGTAATGATGAGCGATTTCGATACGAAGCGTGATGGAGTTAGATGTGAGATTATTGAGACTGGTGAGGTATTTAATTCTCTTCAGGCATGTGCAGATAGACTTGGCGTTAGTGCACGTTGGCTTAACAGAGTGAGTCAGGGTAAAGGTTTATATTCTGTGCATGGCTATCATATCAAACGGTCCGACATTAAGCCATCAGTAAATCGTGGTGGCAGACCTGGAGTGAAAGTTAGATGCATAGAAACCGGGGAAGTGTATAACTCCATCACGAGTTGTGCAGAAGCCATAGGTGGAACACCAAGTAGAATACATGATATTATTCATGGTTCTAAATATAGACACACACACCATGGTTACATTTTGAAATTTACAAAAAATAGCATATGGGAAAAAAACATGTAGAGCGAAAATTACATTCCCTTTAATAGGAGAGAGATAACTTAACCGCCAAAATTGGTAGTTACGTTGTCTCTTTATTTTTGGACTCTTAGATCAGTCCGGTTAGATCAGCCGCCTCATAAGCGGTGTGTCCTCGGTTCAAATCCGAGAGAGTCCATCTCATGAAAGGAGAAAACCATGAGAGAGAACCAATATCAGGCAGGGCTGGAAGAAGAGATTGAAAGCATGTTTCCTGGCTGTCTTGGTTAACCAAATTAGATTCGAGTGATATCCAAGGCATTCCTGATTTGCTTATTTTGTATAAAAACAAATGGGCTATCCTTGAAGTTAAAAAAGATGCAGAAGCACCGCATCGCCCGAACCAAGATTACTATGTGACCAAATTAAATAATATGTCTTTTTCGCGCTTCATTTTCCCTGAAAACGAGGAGGAAGTTTTAAATGAACTTTATAAAGCATTCAAATCTTAGCGGACATGCTCCGTTCAGCCCGTCTCAACCAGCGTGGCTGAGATACGATGATGATAAAGCAATTGAATATTTAATTGCCAAGAAAGCATCCGAAAGAGGAACCAGACTTCATGCATGGGCTAAAGAAACAATTGATATGAAAATTAAACAGCCTCGGTCCAAGAAGACTTTGTATTCATATGTAAATGATGCAATTGGTTTTCGAATGGATACTGAGGTTGTTTTATATTATTCTCCAAACTTTTGGGGAACTGCAGATTCTATCTGTTTCAGAGATAATGTTCTGAGAATCCATGATTTGAAAACCGGTACAGGACCAATTCATGAGGAACAGGTTCTTGTATATGCAGCATTATTCTGTCTTGAATATAAGATTCGCCCAGGCGATATTGAGATGGAATTACGAATCTATAAATGATGACATTGATGTTCTTAAACCAACAGCATCCGACATTGTTCCAATCATGGATAGAATTATTCATTTAGATAAACTTATTAATCAAGCAGTTGAGGAGGGTTAACCATGAATCCAGTAGCAGAAGAAATTGAGTCGTACATCGGGTCATCCTCAATGTCTGGTAAAGATTTCCTTGAACATTACGGAATGCCACGTCGATCAGGACGATATCCTTGGGGTTCTGGAAAAGACCCTTATCAAGTGGTAGAGACTTTCTTGGTCGAGTTGAGGAAATGCGTAAATCAGGTTTCACATACACAGATGAAAATGGAAAGAAATGGACCGGAGATCCAGCTATTGCAAAATCACTTGGATATTCTACTACCGATTTTAGAACGGTCTATGCTATTGCAAAAGATGAGCGTAGATCAGACATGGTTGCTACAGCTCGACGTCTGAAAGAAAAAGAAGGAATGAATAATTCTGAGATAGGAAGAAAGATGGGAATTAATGAATCTTCCGTAAGATCATTACTCGATCCTAATTCCGAATCAAAGATGAAGCAGGCTAGAGAAACTGCAGAATTTCTTAAAAAACAGGTTGATAAAAAGAAAATGGTCGATGTCGGAGCAGGTGTTGAGCGAGATCTCAACATCTCAAAAGAGAAACTCGATCAGGCGTTATTCATGCTGCAGGCTGAAGGTGGATATGAGGTTTACGGTAACCGTTTTCCGCAGGCAACTAATAGAAATCAGATGACCACACAAAGAGTGTTGTGTGTTCCGGGAACGACGCATAGTGATATCTATAATTTCGATAAATTCAGACTGTAAAGGATTATATATCAAGAGATGATGGACAGACCTTCGAAAAGAAATTCCATTATCCGGAAAGCCTTGATTCTAAGCGTCTTGCTATTCGGTATAAAGAAGACGGCGGTATAGATAAGGATGGTCTCGTTGAACTTCGGCGCAATGTTCCAGATTTGTCACTTGGCGAATCCAGGTATTCACAGGTTCGTATCATGGTTGATGGAAAGAAATACATCAAAGGTATGGCCGTTTACAAGGACGATAGCAACTTCCCGCCAGGAGTTGACGTCATCTTTAATACCAATAAATCTAAGTCTGTTCCAAAGCTGGAAGTTCTTAAAGATATTAAGAAAGATCCAGATAATCCATTCGGTTCTTTGATTAAAGATGCCGACCAAGGTGGACAGTATTGGTATACAGATAAAAAGGGCTATAGGAAACTTGGTCTGATAAATAAGCGTTCAGATGAAGGAGATTGGGGAGATTGGAAAGATGCTTTGCCATCGCAGTTCTTGTCCAAACAGTCGAAGGCTATGGCCGAGAAACAGCTCGGTATTGCCAAAGCAGATAAGCAGGCAGAGTTTGATTCAATCATGCGCTTACCAATCCAACTGTAAAGAAATATTATCTGCATAAATTTGCAGAAGATTGTGATTCAGCAGCCGTACATCTCAAAGGTGCTTCCTTACCGGGACAGAAGTATTATGTAATTCTTCCGGTCACATCTCTGAGTGAAAAAGAAGTATACGCTCCTGGTTATCCAGACGGCAGTAAGCTTGCACTCATTCGTTATCCGCATGGAGGAACATTCGAAATTCCGATATGTACTGTAAATAACAAGAATAAAGAAGCCATTAGCATGATTGGTAAAACTTCACAAGATGCCATTGGTATTAATAGTAAAGTTGCCGATCGTTTGTCAGGAGCCGATTTCGACGGTGATACGGTAATGGGTATACCAACTCACGATAGAGGCGGAAAAGTTAAGATCACTTCTACTCATCCATTAAAAGGTCTCGAAGGATTTGATCCTAAGATGTCTTATGGTGGAGAAAAGAAAGTAGACGCCAATGGAAAAGAGCATTGGTATCGTAATGGTTCTGAGTACAAGCTGATGAAGAAGACTGATACTGAGATGGGTAAGATTTCTAATCTTATTACAGACATGACTCTTCTTGGCGCAAGTGAAGACAAACTTGCCAGAGCTGTAAGACATTCGATGGTAGTTATCGATGCTGAGAAGCATCACCTTGATTATAAACAGAGTGAGAAAGATAACAATATCGCCGCGCTGAAAGTAGAATATCAGGGCAAGAGTACTGGTGGTGCATCAACTATCATATCAAGAGCTAAAGGTGAAGTAAAGGTTGATAAGCGACAGGGTACACCTAAGTATAACATAAAGGGAAAAGAATGGTACGATCCCTCTCGTCCAGAAGGCGCTCTTATCTATAAGAAAGCAGATGATGCTACTTATACCACGCACAAGCTCAATAAGAAGACTGGTGAAATGGAAGAAGTAACAGTTGTCCGCAAAACCAACAGCACAAAGATGGCCGAGACCGATGATGCTTATACCCTGGTATCCCAGTACCGTCATCCCATGGAGGGGGTATACGCAGATTATGCCAACAGCATGAAGCATTTGGCTAATCAGGCACGTATTGAAGAGACCAAGGCTGGCAAGATAGCTTACAACAAAGAGGCTAAACGAAAGTATCAGACAGAAGTTGAATAGTCTTACAAGGAAGCTTGACATAGCTCAGTCCAATGTAGTAAAAGAACGTGCTGCTCAGAGAATGACATATGCTGCAGTTCAGAAGAAACAGAATGCTGCCAAAGAAGCGGGCGAAGTCATGAAAGCTAAGGATGTTAAGAAAGCATCCCAGCAGGCACTCACCCGGTATAGAGAAGAAGTGGGGTCTGTTTCAAGAGAGATAGAAATATTGTAATAACTGACAATGAATGGAAAGCAATTCAAGCTGGCGCAATTTCAGAAAACATTCTTAATAAGATTCTTAACAATTGTGATCCAGATTCTTTGAGACAAAAAGCAATGCCAAAAGAATCGAAAGAATTGAATGAAGCTAAACAGTTGCGTATTAAAGCAATGTCTGCTTCTTATACAATTTCACAAATTGCTGATAAACTTGGCATTTCAACTTCAACAGTTTCCAAGTATTTGAAAGGAGCGAACTAAATGAGCGATTGCAGATTGACAACATTCGATAATCCTTATGATCCGTTCGAACAGTTCACTCTTTGGTGGCTGTTTGATAACGAAAAAGGATACAACACATGTGGAAAGCTCGATCGAATCTCACACTTTACAGATGATATGTCAGATAAAGAGATTGATGAAGAACATGAGCGTGCTGTTGATGAGATTATCGACAATGATTTCTTAAATATCTATAAAAAAGTTCAGAGAAACGCAAAAGAAGCCACGGCGACGGCATAAGTAGATGCTGAACCATAGAGGGGGTCTTGAAAAACACACCCCCTCCCTGCATCGCCGGCCTCTTTATATTTTCTCCGGAGGGATTTTTCCAGAATCAATTTATATTTTCGTATAGTGTGCAGAGGGATTCATGGACTTTACATTTGTGTACTCCTCGTGTGAATAAATAGTTTTCTCCTCCTGATGTGGTTCTTCAAGGTTGATTTGGGTAATAGAAAAGTCTATGGATTCTTCTACATACTATATGAAAAGTACAACTATTAATGAAAGAAGGTGACACTAAGTATGCCAAAAATAAAAACAACTAGCCCTAAAAGCAGACCAGCGCTATCACCAGAAAACAGAGACAAGCAGTTAGTGTCGCTGGCAGTTGATTGTGCTGAAAGACAATTACGTGAGGGCACTGCATCTCCATCTGTCATTGTGCATTATCTAAAACTTGGCTCTGAAAAAGAGCAGTTAGAGAATGAGCGATTGAAAGAAGAGAACAAACTTCTCAAAGCTAAGACAAAAGCTATAGAAGATGCTGCTGATACGAAAGCCGCCTATGAGAATGTCATCAAAGTTATGAGAGACTATGCCGGGTATGGTGATGTAGAAGATGAGTATTAAAACATATTCCGAATTGGTAACCTTACCGACGTTCGAAGAGAGATTTCAATACTTAAAGTTGGATGGCATAGTGGGTGATGAGACTTTTGGATGTAATCGATACCTCAATCAGATATTTTACAAATCGAAAGAGTGGTTAAGGATTCGTGATGAAGTTATCCTGCGCGATTGCGGATGCGACTTGGGAGTACCGGGAAGAGAAGTTTATAAAAGAGTAATTATACATCATATGAATCCTCTAACCAAAGATGATATTCTTGATCGGACAGAGTATCTGTTGAATCCGGAATATTTAATTTGTACTTCAAAGAGAACTCACGATGCGATTCATTACAGTGATGATAGCATATTAATACCAGATATTATGCCAGAACGGTCATTAAATGATACGTGTCCATGGCGTGAGATAAGGAGATAGTATGGACGAAAGCATATTAACATCAATAAAAAAAACTCCTTGGTTTGACTGAAGATTATACAGCATTTGATGATCAATTGATTATGCATATAAATTCAGTGATCTTAGTGCTAAAACAAATCGGAGTATGTGATACAGCATATACGGTAAGAGATAAAACTGACACATGGAGTGAGCTGCTTCCAAGTGGTAAGAATTTCGAAGCCGTTAAATCATACATGGGAATGAAAGTACGGAGTTTATTTGACCCGCCTACTACGTCTGTTGTAGCAGATAGCATGAACCGAACAATTGCTGAATTAGAGTGGCGATTGAATGCGGAGGCGGAGACTGAATAGAAAGAGGTGAGTCAAAATGAATAGTAATGAGTTAATGCATCATGGGGTTCTTGGAATGCATTGGGGCGTAAGAAGATATCAGAATAAAGATGGATCTCTTACTGCAGCTGGTCGAAAACGTGCCGATAAGTTAGATTCCGAATATCAGAGATTAACTGGGAAGAAACTGGCTAAGAAAAAATCATCCGCTGATGTTAAAAAGACGGAGTCAAAACCAAAGAGTAAAAGCATCGGTGAAATGACTAACGAAGAAAATTCAGGAGAAAATAAAATCGTATTACATTGGAGCAAAATTTGAAATCGTTAACTCCTAAGGAAATTTCTGCAGGTGAGAGATTTACCAAAAAAAGTTATGAATGATGTGATTACTCCGGCTGCTACAGATGTAGCAAGCAGTTAGCCAGATCAATGTTTGCTGATGGAGTGAATAAAGTGTTCAATCTTGAAGGTGATAATAAGGTTTACGCGAATAACAAAAAGAAATAGAAGGTGAATAATTAAATGGCATTATCGAACACAGCTGTACCAAAATATTACGGCATGTTTCGAGATGCCGTTATAAGTGGTGAAATTCCAGTTAATGAAGAAATCTCAATGGAGATGAATCGAATCGACAAACTCATAGCTGATCCAACGAAATACTACGATGATAGAGCAGTGGAAGGATTCATCAAATATTGTGAGAATGAATTGACTCTTACAGATGGGGATGATCTCCACTTACTCGATTCATTCAAACTATGGGCTGAAGAAATCTTCGGTTGGTATTACTTTGTTGATAGGAGTATCTACATTCCTTCACAGAATGGACATTCTGGAAGAGGTCACTATGAAACGAGGCGAATTAAGAAGCGTCTTATTCATAAACAATATTTAATAGTAGCCCGAGGTGCTGCTAAATCAATGTATGCTTCATGTATACAGAATTACTTCTTAAATGTAAACACTCAGACAACTCATCAGGTTACAACAGCTCCAACAATGGCACAGGCTGATGAAGTTATGTCTCCAATCCGGACGGCTATAACAAGAGCGCGCGGTCCATTGTATCAATTTCTTACGGAGGGTTCTCTCCAAAACACCACCGGTTCCAAAGCTGACAGGGTAAAACTTGCCAGTACGAAAAAAGGAATACAGAACTTCTTGACTGGTTCTTTGCTTGAAGTGCGTCCTATGGCTATCGATAAGCTTCAGGGACTGCGAGTTAAGATCGCGACTGTCGATGAATGGTTGTCAGGAGACATTCGAGAGGACGTTATAGGTGCTCTTGAACAGGGAGCTGCAAAAGAGCAGGGTGGCGGTAAGAATGATGATTACCTAATTGTCGCTATAAGTTCAGAAGGTACCGTTCGCAACGGATCTGGCGACACAATTAAAATGGAATTGATGAAGATTCTGAAAGGTGAGTATAACGATCCGCACACATCTATCTGGTGGTATAAATTGGATTCCATTGACGAAATAGGAAATCCAGATATGTGGCTCAAAGCCAATCCGAACTTAGGAAAGACCGTCAGCTATGAAACTTATCAGTTGGATGTGGAAAGAGCTGAAAATAATCCGGCAGCAAGAAATGATATTCTTGCCAAAAGATTTGGTATTCCAATGGAGGGATTTACTTATTATTTCACATATGAAGAAACGCTTCCCCATAGGAAAAGAGAATACTGGCAGTTACCTTGTGCGTTGGGTGCTGATATGTCCCAGGGTGATGACTTCTGTTCTTTCGTATTCCTATTTCCGCTCGCTAATGGTGCTTTCGGTATAAAGACCAGAAATTACATAACGGAACTAACTCTCAATAAACTTCCGACAGCTTTACGAATTAAATATGACGAGTTTATGAAAGAGGGTAGTTTGATTGTTATGCCCGGAAATATCCTTGATATGATGCAGGTTTATGAAGAACTGGATAATTATGTATCGGAATCAGGTTATGACGTGTGTTGTTTCGGATATGACCCATACAATGCCAGAGAATTTGTTGAGCGATGGGAACGAGAAAATGGCCCATTTGGAATTGTAAAAGTTATTCAGGGAACCAAAACAGAATCCGTTCCGCTTGGAGAGTTGAAGAAACTGTCTGAGGAAAGAATGTTACTTTTTGATGAAGCACTTATGACATTCACAATGGGTAACTGTATTGTTATGGAGGATACCAACGGTAATCGTAAATTATTGAAGAAGCGATACGAAGCTAAAATCGATGCTGTTGCGGCAATGATGGATGCTTTTGTCGCATTTAAAATTAACAGAGAAGCTTTTGAGTAAGGAGGGACTATGAGAGATTTGAATTTCGAAGTGGACGGACAGTCTTTACGAAAAGTCGGTGATTTCTCCGGAATTATCCGCGGATCAAAGAAATATTTGAGATGCGTATTCTCGTACAAAGGAATTGATTGGTCCAATATGCGTGCTATAGCGGTATTTGAGCATAACGGTAATGAGTATGCTGTTGTAATTCAGAAGGATGGATCATGTATGGTTCCAGATGAAGTTACCGATGGTTCGTATTTCAAAGTATCTGTGGTCGGTGTTTCTGGAAAAAATAAAAAGATTACAACAAACAAAGAATTGATAAATCAGGGAGGATAATATGGCAACTTTAGATGAAGTAATTGCGCAAACGTCTGAAGAAGATTATCTTCACGATCCGATTCAGTTTATTATAGATAGTGATTTGAGAATTGTATCAATTCCTGGTAGAGGTGTTGTGGCTGGCGTCGTTGGAGATAAAAATATTAATCGCATCAATTTTCAGATGAATCGGTATTATAACGGATTTGACATGTCCAAATTCACAACCAGGATAAATTATATTAATTCAAAAAAAATCTAAATTATTACTCAGTTACAGATGTGACTATCGAAGATGATTTAATTTACTTCACATGGTTGGTGGAGTCTGACGCATTAGCTTATTCTGGAACATTAACATTTGCAATTAATATGTTTCTTGCCGATGAGTCTGGGAAATTATTACAGGCATTTAACACTTCTGATGATGGCAAACTGACTGTATTGTCTGGAATCCAAGTTGAAGATCATGTTACACCTGAAGAACAGAACGATATCTTGAAACGTCTTGAATCAGACGTCTCTAAACATATCCAAGAATCCGTAACTAATGCTGAAAAATCAGTAATGAATTATGCACAAAATGAAGCTGTCGATTCCATGAATCAGTCTGCAGAAAATATTACAACTGAGAATATTATTAAGATTCAAAATGAAGGAGCGTCCGAACGTCAGAAAATTTCTCAGAAAGGTACCGAAATGATAGCTGATTTGAAAAGAAAGTTATATTTTACAGACGAATCTTCCGGGAAAACATATGTCGGTGAACTAAAGATATAAACGGAAGCCGTTGTTAGAGTATGAAGAATCTGCATAAGGAGATAGACATGGACGAAATAAAAAATGGCAATTTTCCAGAACCTAGAAGTCGTCAGGAAATGTATTTACAGGACATTATAGGTGAACTTGCTAAAGACTCTTCGGTATCAGAGAAAGCATATCCAGAGCCTAGAAGCCGTCAGGAATTTTATCTTCAGATAATTATTGGTAAGATAAAAGAAATATCCAATTCAGAAGATGGTAAATGTAAGTGCGATGGTAAGATACACATTATCGATGAGACCACAGGTAAAAAGTATTCTGGAGAAATTAAGATAATTAACAACAAACCAGTGTTGGAATATGAAGAGATTAAATAAAGAGGTGATGAAATGAGCGTGTTGAATTTTCTTTCAGAAGAAACATTTAACGAACAGATGGATAAAGCGAACCAGTATTTGAAATATATCGCAGCTGGTGTAGGTGTGGGATATACGCCTAAATCATTCGCTGAAATTCAGCAACAGGTTAGAGCTGGACGGCATAAAGAGTTATTCTCCGTCGGTGATCAGATTATATGCACACGAAATAATGTACAGATTGTTTGGGATATTATCGGTATGGATATTGATACCCCATCCGACCCTCAGTATACGCATTCCTTAACATTATTAATGCATGAGCCATATGATTCCATACAGTTTAGTGCGCCGCAGGCAATGTATTATGCCGAAACTGAATTGGCTGCCGGAACATATAATGTAACTCCTAAAAATGGTTGGTCTGGAGGAATGGGTAATGGTAAAACATATCAGTTTACATTAACGAAACCTGTTCCGGCTGGCGGACAGATTGTATGGAACGGAGCATGGAATAAAGACCCGTTGAATTATAAAATTAATACTTATTCTGGACCTACAAGTACCGCCGTGATCGAGACAGTTGACCCCACAGAAGGTAGTGAAGGAATTGCTCTCACGACCATAAACCATCCACACAGAATGTGCTATGGCTCAAATAATTACAAAGAGTCTGCAATTAGACAGCTAATAAACAGCGATAAAGCGGCAGGATCTGTGTGGACACCACAGACAAATTATGATAGACCGCCTAACTGGAATACTTCCAAAGCTGGATTCTTAAACGGTCTTGAGGCTGATTTCCTGTCTGCTATTGGAAAGACAAAGAAGAAAACTGTACGTTGTCGGTTAATTGATACCGGAGTTGACGAAACAAATGATAAGTTTTTCTTGCTTTCAAGAAGCGAATTTTATACAGGAAATGAATATTCGGACGTTGACGAAAGTGCTCCATATCCTTATTTTGCTAATTATTCAGACTACACGAGTCCGAATACTGAAGCTGATAAAAACCGAATTAAGTATAAAAACGGCGTCCCCCAGTGGTGGTGGGGAAGGACCCCGGTCTCAGGCGACGCGAGCTACGTCCGTACTGTGAACGCTACAGGTCAGTTGTACAGCGGCAGTGCTTACAACACTTATGGGGGTGTCCTGGCTTGTAACATTATCTAAAATCTGAAAATCTGCCCCGTCAGGGGCGAGAAAGGAAATATTATGTCAGTAGTAAAGTCCAAGAGAGGAAAATCAAAATTTGAGGTTTTAGTTAAAGCTAATGAATTGGCAGCATTTACAATCCGTATATGTAGTAACGAAAAGAATTTTCCGAAAAGATTTCGTTGGACCATTACTTCTAAGATAGTCAACGAGGCTATTGATATTTGCAGATACATCAGAAAAGCGAATAAGTGTGTTCTCAATAGAGAAATGCTTAAAGAGTATAAGAAGCGTCGTAAATATCAGAATAAAGCTCTTGGCAGCATAGATTCCATGCTCGCTCTGAT
>ENA-OQMZ01000841-OQMZ01000841.1-human-gut-metagenome-genome-assembly--contig:-NODE-841-length-12221-cov-5.369357_pt1 | contig 12221 bp, 13 predicted proteins | sample MGYA00242621_ERZ504862 | MGnify/ENA primary metagenome ERZ504862 (study PRJEB26092, sample SAMD00036393) | human gut metagenome | host: Homo sapiens | study: EMG produced TPA metagenomics assembly of... | reverse complement strand
GCATTTGCGGGTCTGCGCCTGCATTTCGGAGTGTGGCCACACCCGAATTGCTTGCCAAAACGCGCAACCCGCAACATGGCGCAAAAAACGGAGGTTACGCTTTCTTTTACGTTTCCTCCGTTTCTTTCGATGCTTTCATCGCTTGGATTGTAGCTTCAACGATTTTCAATTCTCTTTCGTCCAAGGCGTTCAACATGGCATCAATCCGCTTCCTGCACTCGCTCCCGCTATTCTGGGACGGGTAAAAGTATTGATCCACCGATATATCAAACATTGTGACCATCTGATAAAAGGTGTTGAAGCTTGGATGCTGACCATCATTTTCATTATACATAATGGTACGCGGAGCGCGGTCAACAATATAGGCCAGTTGCTCCTGTGTCATGCCGCTGGCTTCTCTTGCACGCTTGATGGCGAGCCCTATATCGTGAAAATCAAAGCGTCTTTCATCTCGTTCTATCTTCATAACATCACCTGATATGATTTTACATTTCATGTGATATTATTTGAACGATTGTGTATTTCATACTACTGACTATTTAATTTCACATACGCAAAATTGATGATCGCGGAAATGTGAGGTACAATATACCTATAACTTTGGGACAATTTGTCCCGAAGATCAGAGGTTGGTATCTAAAATAAAATCAGAAATATTGTGAGGTTTCTGTGACATTTGGGTGCTATACTGAAAATGAAGGAGTGTGATACCATGCGAATTTTAGTAGTCGAGGATGATCGGCTTTTGAATAATACTTTATGCTATAACTTGAATACTGCGGGCTATACGGTTGATTCTGCACTGACAAAATCAGTGGCCAGTAGTTTCTTGACAAAGCAGGACTATGACCTGATTGTGCTGGATGTAAATTTGCCGGACGGGAACGGTTTTGACTTCTGCCGGGAAATAAAAGAGCGTCGCCCTGATACCGTTATTATTTTTCTGACCGCAAATGATATGGAAAGCGATATGCTCAAAGGGTATGAACTGGGCGCAGAGGATTATGTGACAAAACCTTTCCCTATGAGCGTCTTTCAAAAGAAATTAGCGGTAGTGCTGGGTAGGCTGACAAAACAATATGGTGGTGATACTTATGAGGATGGCACACTGACCATCAATTTTTCAGAAATGAGTGCTACTCTATCAGGAAAGCCACTTACATTCACCCCACTGGAATATCGACTTTTGAAAATCCTGATGAAAAATCCGCAGATTGTTTTGACCCGGCAAGTCTTGTTGGAAAAGCTGTGGGACGCAGACGGAAATTTTGTGGATGAACACGCTCTGACTGCGGCGATCAGCCGGGTACGAAACAAAATCGAAACACCTGACCGTCAGTATATCAAAACGGTATATGGTATGGGCTATATGTGGATCGGAGGAGTGCTGAAATGAATGTGCGAAAACTTTCCGTCAACAAAGCCTGTATCTTTTTTGCTGTTCTCCTGCTGGTGGCAATGGGGACGGTTTCAGCAGCTTTGTATGGGCTGACCCAAAATATAACCGCTGTCTGGTATGTATTATTGTTCGGCATTTTTGTGCTGGTTTGCGCTGTTTGTTTTATGGTGCTGGTTCGCCGCAAACTGGCAATGTTCTCCGATGCTTTTTGCAGTTTAATGGATGATATGTTATCCGGGAATATGCAGCCGAAACAGACTGTGGAAGAAGAAAGTCTTTTCTATAAAATTGAATATCGGCTGAACCGTTTATATGAAGTCATGCAGGAAAACAAGAACGGCATTGCACAAGAACGGGCTGACCTGCAAGAACTGATTTCCGACATCTCCCATCAGGTCAAGACCCCGATTGCGAACTTGAAAATGATTAACAGCACTCTGCTTGAAAATGAAGTCCCTGTGCAAAAACAAAAAGAGTTTCTAACGGCACAGGCCAGCCAGCTTGATAAACTGGATTTTCTCATGCAGGCTATGATTAAAACCTCTCGTTTGGAAACAGGTGTTATTTCTCTGGAAAAGAAAAGCCAGCCGCTTTATGACACGCTTGCCGCCGCATTGGGAGGTATTCTTCTGAACGCCGAGAAAAAACAGATCAATGTTCAAGTGGACTGCCCGGAGAACTTGGTCGTTTCCCATGACAGAAAATGGACAAGCGAAGCACTGTTCAATATTTTGGACAATGCAGTGAAATATACGCCGGAGGGCGGTCAAATCCGTGTTTCGGTTGAAAGTTGGGAAATGTATGTGAAAATCAACATTGCAGATACAGGCATTGGCATTTCAGAACAGCATCAGGGAGCAATTTTCAAGCGTTTCTATCGAGAGGACATCGTACATGATGTAGATGGAATTGGTATTGGTCTATATCTGGCTCGTGAGATCGTAACCTTGCAAGGCGGTTATATCCGGGTAACATCCGAGGTTGGGAGGGGTTCAACTTTTTCCGTCTTTCTGCCTCGACAATAAAATAAGTACGCTAAAAAACAAAATGTCACAGGCCTATGACATTTGAGCTTTAATTAAACAGAGGTATTTTGTTTCCCGTGACATTTCTGTGAGGTTTACCTTTTATGATAGAGCCATCAAAAAGAAAGGGTGGTGTTCTATATGAACATATTACAAACGACAGATTTGAAGAAATATTACGGCACCGAACCGAACATTACAAAAGCATTGGATGGCGTGACCCTATCCATTGAGGAAGGTGAATTTGTTGCCATTGTTGGTACTTCCGGCAGCGGTAAGTCTACTTTGCTGAACATGATGGGCGGGTTAGATACGCCAACTTCCGGCAGTATTAAAGTAAAAGGGAAAGAATTATCGAAACTCAAGGATGAACAGCTTACCATCTTCCGCAGACGTAACATCGGGTTTATCTTTCAGAATTACAATCTTGTTCCTGTGCTGAATGTCTATGAAAATATTGTCCTGCCGGTGGAGCTGGATGGTGATACCGTGGACAAGCGGTTTATGGATGAAGTCGTGAAAATGTTGGCTCTCGATGGGAAGCTGAACAGTATGCCTAACAATCTGTCCGGCGGCCAGCAGCAGCGTGTAGCGATTGCCCGCGCCCTTGTTTCCAAACCAGCTATTATACTTGCAGATGAACCGACAGGCAATTTGGATAGCCGGACAAGTAGTGATGTTCTTGGTTTGCTGAAAGTTACAAGTCAGAAGTTCCATCAAACGCTTGTAATGATTACCCATAACAATGAAATTGCCCAGCTTGCCGACCGAATTATCCGTATTGAGGACGGAAAAATCGCACAGTGACAGGGGGTGACATTGATGGATGATATTTTATTTGGGAACAATAATCAGGCAACAATCAATCGTCTTGCCAAAAGAAGCTACCGCGCTAATAAGCAGAGAAATGTTTTCGTTACCATCGCATTATTCTTGACCGCCTTTATGATTACATCTGTATTTAGTTTGGGGTGCAGTTATTTTGAAACCTATCAAATGCAGCAAATTCGTGCGATGGGCACGACTGCGGATGTGGCAATTACAAGCCTCTCAGAAGAACAATATGAAGAATTGAGCCGATCCAGCTTGGTATCCGTAGTTGGTGTCAGTCAGAGATTGGGCAGCATTGATACATCTGGAATGGACGATGCCCTGCTGAGTATTACTTGGATAGACGAAACAGAATGGCAAGAACACCGTGTACCAACAATTTCGGATATACACGGAGATTATCCGCAAGCAAAAAATGAAATTATGCTCCTACATGGGCTTTGCGTGCAATGGGGATTGATGATCCACAGATAGGGATGAATATTTCCCTTTCCTATCAACTCGGAACAGATTATCAATATATCTCCGATGAATTTGTTTTGTCGGGCTATTACACAGATTATTCGGCTTCACGTGCAGGCAACCGTGGTGCCGCTTATGTTTCGGAGCTTTTTGCAACACAAACAGGGCTTCCCTTTGATAGTGTGTCTACCGCAATGATTTCTTTTTCTGATGACAGTAATGCCCTGCGATCCTGTGAAAAACTAAAACGGAAGATTTCGTTTACAGAAAGTCAGTCCTTTGAAATTGTACCTATTGCTCAGAGCAATTCCACCACCATTGTTCTTCCACTGGCTGCTATTATCGTCTTTATCATTATCAGCGGCTATTTGCTGATTTATAACATTCTGTATATCTCAATTTCAAGAGATACACAATTCTATGGACAGCTTAAAACGATAGGCACGACAAAAAGACAAATCAAGCGGATCGTGCGTTCTCAAATATTCAGAACGGCGGTGATCGGTATTCCCAGCGGCCTGATTGTCGGTGGTATTGTTTCGCTTGGACTTGTTCCGTTTGCCATGAATATGATGTACTCAAGCGATACAGACCTTGGGGAGATAGTGTCCTTTTCCCCCATTATTTTTGCGGGTGCCGCAATCTTCACATTTTTTACTGCAATCATCGGCAGCATGAAACCAGCGAAAATAGCTGCAAGTATTTCTCCTGTTGCGGCTTCACGCTATACGGAGGCAAATACAAGGAGTTACCGAGATCATAAGAGCCATAGAACAAAATTATCTCGGATGGCACGAGATAATATTTTTAGAAACCCTAAAAGCGCTTTCCTTACTTTTGCGTCCTTATTTTTAGGCTTAATATTGTTTTTGGTTTCTGCTGGTCTACTATCAAGCCTAAGTCCCGACAATTTTGTAAATCAATGGGGAGAAAGTGATTTCGCATTGACTTACAGCATTTCCGAAGAAGGAAACCTGCTCTCTGATGAAATGTTGCAGCAAATTGAAACAATGCAGGGAATTGAAAATCTGCGCGTCACTTATTCTGCTTCACCGTGGCCCACTATGGATGTCATTTACGACGAAAATGTATTCGGGAAATATATTGATTCCTTGGATGGCGTATCAGGTCTTGATTTTTCAAATGCGGAAACACGAAAAAACTATACAGATAATTTTTGGAGCGGCGTTTACGGAATAGATTCCAGATATATCGAAGAACTTAATAAAACGCTTGATAAGCCTATTGACTTAACCGCCTTTGAAAAGGGAGAGTTGGTGGTTTTGTCCGCTATGACGGATGATGAGGGAAACCTATTGATTCAGCCAGGGCAAGCAATCACCGTTGTCGGTGAGTCCGGGGAACAGGTCTTTACAGTGGCAACTGGCTTTCTGGACGCTGATTTTCAGAGTGGTCGAGGAAATGAGAGAGGTACTGCCCCTGATTTGTATATCAGTGAGCAGGCAATAGAGAAGTTGTCTGGAGAAACCAAAATCTTTCGGATTGCTTTTGATACGATTGATAGCAGTTATGACAAAGGGATTATGGAGCAGCTTCAATCCATTACTGCTTCGTCACCGGGCATTACGATTCTGTCACGATATGAAAAGCAGCAAGAAATGGCCGGATATTTGCTGACCTCAAGGATTATAGCCGCAGGGTTGTCCGCTGTATTTTTGCTGATAGGAATTATGAATTTCATTAACACAATGGTTGTTAGTGTAAATACTCGGAAACATGAATTTGCAACACTTGAAAGTATAGGAATGACGAAAAAGCAAATTAGAAATGTATTGCTTTGGGAAGCGGGTATTATTGGAGTATTTCTTTCCTACTGCTTGCCACACTGGGAACAGCGATATATATTCCAATATACTCAGCCTTTAGAAGAATGGTTCCTTATGCAGCTTTTCACTATCCTGTAATTTCTCTGTTGGTTGTCGCAGCTATTGTTTTGCTGGTCTGCTTGGCAACCCCCGTCATAACTTTCATGCAAAATGTTAAGCAAAGCGTTGTAGAGAGACTGCGGCAGAATTAAATATTTGCGATGAAAACCGGGAGATTATTCTCCCGGTTTTTCAAATCTCACAGGTTCGTGAGATTTCAGCCCATTATTCTGTCGAAACAGCGTGTGTCAGTGACATTTCTGTGAGGATTGCTTGTTAAGATAAGCGCAAAAGGAACAAGCTGCCGCACGACGGCAAAAGAAAAAAAGCCGTCGTACAGCAGCCTATCAACACGCCCATTTGAAACGGCGGCTTTGATTTTCAGAGCCGCCGTTTCTTTGCGTCTACACAAACCAATGACGACTTGTAGGGACACGGTAGCCGATGGGAGGTTATTTTGCCGTGTTCATTTTATTATTTCATTGTTCGCGTGATCTGCACCAGCTAAAAAAGCGTAGCCCCTCCGTCGGAGCAGTCCGGTTTTGAACATGAAATTAAACAGTACATAACCGATAATACTTTTTCGTGCGCTTGTGCGGCCTTGTGTCGCACAGGCGCATTTTGCTTTCCAGACTTCGAGACAAAGTGTCCCGAGGTGCGGTGCCGTTCTCCGCCGTTACTCCATTTCGTTTCCGACCAACCCCGAACAAACTGAAATGGAGGATTTTACGATGACTACTATCAATTTGAAAGATTTTTATTATTGGTACACGCAGGATCAGCTTATCGAAGTTTCTGACGAGGTGGCCGAGGTATTCAAGGCCGATGCCCGCTATGAAATGGCCTACCAGCGGCGGCTCTCCCGGCACAAGGCGCAGTATTCTCTGGACTGCGATGACGGGATTGAATATTCCGCTTGCCTGCATGAGCCGACCCCGCAGGAGCTCCTTGAACGGATGGAAACCTTTCTTCGTCTGTGGAACGCTCTCAATTCTCTGCCGGAGATCCAGGGCCGCAGAATTGACGCACATATCATTCTTGGCAAGTCGATTAAGGAAATTGCCGAGGCCGAGGGCGTACATGAGGAGTCTATTCGCCAGTCGGTCAAGCGTGGCCTTGAACGCATGAAAAAAACTTTTTTGATTTTTTCATCTTAACCCACTTGGAATTGATGAAAAAATGTCTCGGTTTATGAGAGGAGGTTTTCTTCCTAACGCAAGGGAATAACGCAACCCTGAGTAAGTACGGGGAGCCAGACGGTGGGTGCGCGGTGACATTTCCAAAAAGAGATTGAGCGAACAACACCAACATCGTAAATGGGCCCGGCCATCCCAAGGCCACGATCCGGCAATGAACAGACTGGCTGCCTGTTCCTCCGGGCTTGTCGCTTTACTTGCGTTGAGAGCGCCGCACAGAAAATAACGATTGTCTTTGGACAGGCCAAGTAAATATGTGCGGCGCTCTCTAATATTCAAAAACTATAATAAACCTCGAGACAAAGTGTCCCAAGGTGGAGTAAGGCAACAGGCCAGCATCCCGGTGGTGCTGGCCTGTTGCGTTTCCCCACCAAACAGCGGGAGGCGTTCTATCAATCTGCGAAGGAGGTTTACCGTGAAATTAACTACACAGGAACTTGAACAAATGAGAAGCGTTGACATTGGCGCGGTGGCTGCCGAGTCCCTGCCTGATGTGAGCGGTATGACCTTTGACAATGCGCTTTCCCGAAAGGAGCGCATCTCTCGATTTTTGCAGACTGTCAAAAATCCATACTGCTTTTGCATCGGTGGTGTTGGCGTGAAAATTGAATTTGCTGAAAGCGGGCCATCTCTCCAAGATAAGCTGACGGATTTCCTGCTGCGGCAAAGAAGCGGGCTGTAACTTCGGTTACAGCTCGTTTTGCTTCTTCGAGACAAAGTGTCCCGAAGTGGAGGCATCCTTGTTGTCCTCCCCGGACAGAGTTATAATATAAGTGTAATGTGATAGGGAAGGAGGAACAATGGCACGAGCAAAAAACAGAGGGTATCAGCAGAGTTTCTCTCCCTCTTACACAATCCGCCGCTGGCGGCTGGGCATCTATATCCGGCTTTCAAAGGAAGATTTGAAAAAAGGAAAAGACGATAGCAACAGCGTAAAGAACCAGCGTGACCTACTGAACGATTTTTACCGACGCAACATTGACGAGTTTGAAAGTATCACGGAATATGTAGATGACGGACATACTGGAACGGACGCTAACCGTGAAGATTTTCAACGGCTCTTGGCGGATGTCATGAGTGGTAAAATCAACTGCGTTATAGTAAAAGACCTGTCCCGCTTCGCACGAAATTATAGCGATGCCGGAAGTTTGATCGATAACCTGTTTGTTCAAATGGGTGTTCGCTTTATCAGCCTTGCTGAGAATGTGGACAGCTACAAGAACCCCGACAGCGTTTCAAATATCATCGTTCCCATTACAAACGTGATGAACGATAATTACTGCTATCAGACTTCCAAAAAGATCCGGCAGGTATTTGATTACAAACGGCGCAACGGCCAGTATATCGGAGCATTTGCTCCTTACGGTATGTAAAGCACCCAAAGGACAAGCACAGGCTGATTGTTGATCCCGATGCTGCTGAAAATGTCAAACTCATTTTCACAATGCTTATTCAAGGGTCATCAAAACGTGCTATCGCGTTGTACCTGAACGAACACGGCGTACCGAGCCCTCGGCTTACAAGGTACAAAAGGGCTTGCCTGGGTGAAACCGTCACGGCGGGGCAAGTAATTGGCTATGTTGGCAACACCGGCGACAGCACCGGTTTCCACCTGCATTTTGAGGTGATGCAGAATGGTGTGCGCGTGAACCCGCTGGATGCAGTTACTCCACAATAAAGATGAACATTTTCCTGCAAAATGTTGAAAATATAGTTGTAGTCCAGATTATAGGATGCGCAAGCGTGTATAATAGAGACAGCGCCCCCAGCATAAAGATAAAAATTGTCTGAAAGGAACTTCTCTATGTCATTCAAAATGAAACGAACCATCGAAATGCGACGTATAGAAAGTGCGTTTGCTGACTACTTGGAAAACGAGGGCAGTGTTGACCTCCTCTGGTCTGATAAGGTTGGTTATGTATTTCTTACCATCAATGAGAAAACCCACGAATCTGAAAGCTGCGATGATTTACATACCGCAACACAGCTTTACCACCGACTGCTGGATGATATGGCCATCACCGTGCTGATGCAGACAAAGCGCAACCACAACTTTTCTACTATGGATGAGGACGAAGCTGCACGAGTGCGGGCCGCTTGGAAGCCTGTAATCGAAAAACTGCCGGACTATGCTTATCTCTGCGATGAAATCTCCGCGAAGCACAAGAAAATGAGGAGGAAAACGACATTGATTTACAGTGAAGCCGAAAGGAAAGAAATCGAGCGCGTGTACGGCGTTTTCAAGGATTATATTCACGCAAGCAAATTCTTGGATTTTGTCTGGTCTGAAAAGCTGGGGTATCTGCTGCTGCATATCGACCCAACAAAAAACACCATCGAGGAGGACCAAATCATTGCTTCTGCGGATGAATTGTGTGCCGAACTATTCAACGAAGTTGCAACGGATGTTTTTCAGGAAGCTAAGAGAGAACACTTTTATCCTGATGCAGATGATGACGAGATTGCGGAGATTCGCAGACGTTGGCAGCCGTATCTCGACTTGCTTCCTGAGTATAGGAGTTCATGCAGAGCATTTCACACAGCAGAATAAGCGAAAAGCAGCCTTTAGATGATATGCCCCTATATAGTTTTCAGTGCTTTATTTCACTGTTCGCTATATAGGGGGCATATCATTGCGCGGGCTGCTATTTGTTTTGGAAATTTGGAATTGTACTTTCTTGCCGAACAGAAGCAGAAATATTTGCTGCTGACACAGCCAATACATACTAAGTGCGGCAGGCTCTTGTTGAGAACGATCTTGAATCACGCTATCCAAGACGGAATCATTTGACAAAAATCGCCAAAATGTGCTATTATATGCCGACTTTTAGTTTGCGAGATCGTTTCGCTTATAGGAAGTGGACATCAAAATTTCACTTGGTTTGCTTTACGATATTCTGTCGGGGATGTTCCCTCTATGTTGCTAAATGTCTTGCAAAAGTAGCTGGACGAAGAAAAGCCGAGAATGCTGGCAATCTGAGATGGTGCAAGGTCGGTTTCGGCCAATAACCGCTTTCCCTCCGGATGCGGCAGTCAATAATATAGTTGATAGGAGAGACACCATATTCGCGCTTAAAAGCGTGTGCCATATGATATTTGCTGATACTAACCTTTTCGGCAAGCTCATCCAGCGTAAGATTTTCTTTATAATGGTGGTCGATATAGCGCTTTACAGTTGCACACTGGCGGTTAGCAGGCAGCCGGGAATGAATTGGAACAGCGGATACACTGGCATTTCGCATAAGCTGTACCACGATAATATCCATATAAGCCTGACAAAGTATCTGAAAATTGGATTCCCGATTCTGCATTTCCGTAAGAATCTTTCTCATGCAGGACAGTACATCGTTGTTTCCGTCAAACGTATAAACGCAAAAGCTGCCCTCGGCGGCATCGGAAATCGTAAATTCTAACCCCTCAATACCCAGCACAATGTATTCCAGCGGGTGGGATTCCAAGCTGACCTCTGTATGGATAACATTGGGGTTTACAACAACAAGCTGGTGTGCCTGAACAGGGAATAATTTATCGTTGATTTGAAATTGCCCCGCACCATCTACAATATAAAATAATTCAGCATAACTATGAGAATGTGGAATGGAGGGCCAATCCCGCTATACTTTGTGGAAGCAATATTGCGTAATTTCATCTTATCGCGGGGCAGGGAATCATCAGTCTGATTAAAGGAGTAGTTAATATGGCTCATTGGGGTCACACTTCCTATTTTGTAGTATATTGTCATTATATTGCACGAGGCTGAAAAGCGCAAGACGGTATTCGGCGTTTTTGTCAACAACTAACATTTGATGAAAAAAGCAAATAGTAAAAATGCACAACGATTGCCTACGAAAACCCAGCAATATGCCGAAAAGCGGAGAAATAGCAAGATTGTAAAATAGGTGGGCAAGATAATAATTGCTAAAAAGCTGGAAAAGCACTACACTTAAGTCACCGCGAAAGGGAAGTAATCCCGACACAGAATTTACACTTAGGAGGAAAACACAAATGAAGAAGATCGTTGCACTTTTGATGGCTTCTGCTATGGCAGCATCTCTGGCTGCTTGTGGTGGCAGCGCTCAAAGTTCGGAAGCTACCTCTACTGCTCCGGCTGAATCCACGGCTGCCGAGTCTACGGCTACTGATGGCAAGAAGTATGAGGGCGTTGAGTTGACCATGTTGGTCTATGTGGTCGCCTGGTGAGTCCAGGCAATGCAATTCAGCCGCCGCTGACGCTTTCGAGGCTGAAACTGGCGCACACGTCAACATCGAGTGGAAAGGCCGCGATGTCAACACCCTGATTTCTGCCGCGCTGGAATCTGGCGAAAAACTGGACATCTTCGAGGATGATTACAACCGTATCGGCCACGCTTACGCTCCCTACACCTACGACCTGACCGAGATGGCAGACGCTGTCGGGTTATGATGACTTCAGCTACGCTTGCTTTAACGATCAGTCCAAAGAATGGGCTGGCTACCTGAACTCCATCGTAGAGCAGCCCCAGATTGGCGGTATCTTCTACAACAAGGATGTTTTCGATGCCTGTGGCATTACCGACACCCCCAAGACTTGGATGAGTTCCTGACTGTCTGCCAGACCCTGAAAGACAACGGCTATGAGCCGCTGGCGCTGGACGGTGCTTACGCAAACTTCAACTTCTACAACCATCTGGTTCGTCATCTGGGTGAGGACGCCATTGCTGAACTGGGCAAGAACGGCGGCTGGGCTGACAATGAAGCTGCTGTGGCGGCTGCGCAGGAAATCATTGATTTCGTGAACGCTGGTTATCTGGCCGAAGGCGCACTGATGCCTACCCCGCCAGCCAGACCAAGGTTGGCCTTGGGCACGGCTGCTATGGTTGCTTGCGCAAACTATGTCACTTCTGAGGTTGACGCTGCGGTTGGCGAGCCTGTAAACTGGGGCTTCTTCAACTACCCCGAAGTCGAGGGCAATGTTGATGCTTCTGCTTACGCCGGTGCAAACTCTCTGGCCATCTCCTCTAACTGCGAGAACCCGCAGGCTGCATTTGACTTCATTATGACCATCGTTACCGGCACTTGCGGTCAGGAACTGGTTGACAAGGGCGGCCAGATTCCCGCTGACACCCGCCTGAAGGAGTCTGTTCTGGCTGGCTCTGTTGGGACCCTGAAGAACACCACCACTCCGATGAGCTGGTGCGGTGCGTTGAACACGCTGGACGGCTGGTCCTCCATCAAGAGTTCCATGATTGAGCTGTTCGAAGGCAAGTACGCAACCGGCGCTGACTACTGCGCTTACTTGGATACCCTGTGCGGCTAATCCTATAATAAATCACGGTACGCCGTCAAGCGGTGCGGCTGTAATGGATTTATTCAGGATTCCCTCAATCTGAACAGAGGCGGCACCTGAATGGGGGCCGCCTTTGCTTATGACATTTCATTTTTG
>ENA-OQMZ01000840-OQMZ01000840.1-human-gut-metagenome-genome-assembly--contig:-NODE-840-length-12240-cov-3.634112_pt1 | contig 12240 bp, 14 predicted proteins | sample MGYA00242621_ERZ504862 | MGnify/ENA primary metagenome ERZ504862 (study PRJEB26092, sample SAMD00036393) | human gut metagenome | host: Homo sapiens | study: EMG produced TPA metagenomics assembly of... | reverse complement strand
TGAAAGGCCTTGCCATGACCATGGAACCGATCCTGCAGGTAGGAAAAGCAGCATCACGCCGGAGCATACCGCTGCTGTAGCAGAGGCACTTGAGGCGAGAGAACTAATTAAAATCAATGTACTGCAGAACTGCCTCGATGATCCAAGAGAGATCGCAGAAGTCTGGCAGAACGCACCAATCCCAGGTCGTACAGGTGATCGGCAAAAAGATCGTGCTGTACAAAGAGGGCAAAAAAGAGAAAAAGAAAATTCAGCTTCCGAAATAATCCGCAGGAAAGAACCGCCGGGACCGGAGCATACCGCTGCAGTTCCGGCGCTTTTTGAGGAAAACGTATGGAAAAGAAAAACAGAAAAATTGGCATTATGGGAGGCACATTCGATCCCATTCATATCGGTCATCTGATCCTTGGCGAGGCGGCGTACGAGCAGTTCGGGCTTGATGAAGTCTGGTTCCTTCCGGCCGGAAATCCGCCACATAAACGGAACCGGGCGGGACGGGCAAAGAATGCACAGCGTGTCGAGATGGTGCGCCGTGCCATCGCATCCAATCCGCATTTTGTGCTCTGCACCAAAGAGATGAAAGATGAGGGCTATACCTACAGTTATCGGACGCTTGAGGCGATGCGGAAGGAACATCCGTGCACGGAGTTTTACTTTATCATTGGAGCGGATTCCCTGTTCTATTTTGATGAGTGGAAAAATCCAGAGCGGATCTGCGCCGCGGCAAAGATCCTTGTGGCGACTAGGGATCGGGCAAAAGAGAAAGAGCTTCTGGCCTGTATGGAACGAAATGCAAAAAAACTTCACGGTACCTTTCTGAAACTCGACACACCGAATCTGGATGTTTCTTCCCACGAACTGCGGGAATGGATCCGGGAAGGAAAATCCGTGAAATACTATCTGCCGGATTCTGTGATTTCCTACATTCAGGAGCAGAAAATCTATCAGGATTAGAGGAAGAGCAGGATGGAACAGTACGATTTATGGAAACTGGACAAAAAACTCCAGAAGGAAGTCGATGAAGACCGCTATCATCACACGCTCGGTGTGATGTTTACCGCAGCATCCATGGCGATGGTATGGGGCGAGGATCTCGAAAAAGCCCGTGTCGCGGGACTGCTTCACGACTGTGCAAAATGCATTCCGAATAAGAAAAAAATCACCATGTGTGAGAAAAATAAGATTGAAATCACTGAGTTTGAGCGGAACAATCCGTTTTTGATCCATGCCAAGCTCGGTGCATTTCTGGCGAAGGACAAGTATAAGGTGGAAGATCCGGAGATCTTAAGTGCCATCACCTGGCATACGACAGGAAAAGAAGATATGACATTGCTGGAGAAGATCATCTATATCGCAGATTATATCGAGCCGGCACGAAACAAGGCACCACACCTTACCCGCCTTCGGAAGCTGGCATTCACCGATATCGACGAATGCATGTATGAAATTTTAAAAGACAGTATGGCGTATCTGTCGGAAAACCCGAAGACGATGGACCCGATGACGGAGCAGGCGTATCAGTTCTATGAGGCACTGCACCGGGAACGGACGGCAAAGGAGGAAGCATAAATGAGCGAAGCAAAACAGACTGCAAAACTTGCACTGGAAGCACTGGAAGATAAAAAAGCAATGGATGTCCGCATTCTGGACATTACCCATGTTTCGACTCTGGCAGATTATTTCATGATCGCCAGCGGAAGCAACCGCAACCAGGTACAGGCGATGGCAGACAACGTAGAGGAGGTACTCGGAAAAGCCGGCGTACATCCAAAACAGATCGAAGGCTATCAGACCGCAAACTGGATTCTGATGGACTACGGCGATGTTGTCATCCACATCTTTGATGAGGAGAACCGCCTGTTCTACGATCTGGAGAGAATCTGGAGAGACGGTAGAGTCGTAGAAAAAGAAGAGATTATGTAAGTTAGGTGGAAAAAGGCGCAGAAAATCCGGAACCGTGCAGAGAAAGGCGGACGGGTTCTCTGCGCCTTTCTGGTGTTTGGAACGCATATGATAAAGAAAAAGGGGAATAATCAACAACGATGAAAAAAATAGAAAGCGGAATCGCTTGCTGTGATGCTCGATGAAGAGACGCTGGGACTTAGGATCGAAAAAGACGGACGTTGTCTGGAATACGGATCCGAAAAAGAACACCGGAACTGATTTTTGCAGAGGGAACATACCGTTTCCTGGATGCAGAGGAGATTTCCCATGAGGTCTATTCCTTCGGCGTCGGATGCGGCATCCGGAGCCGTTATGCGGGATTTGCGGGAACACCGTATGCCTTCGAGACGATTATCTGGATCGAAGCTGTGGATGAAACATTTTGGATGGAGTGGATTCCGCTCTGCGAGGAGGGACTGCATCCGGTAAAGGTGCTGTGGCCGACGGCAATGGAGTTTACAAACGGGCGCGATGACTGGTATACACTCCTTACCGAGGGACAGGGACTTCTGATTCCGAATACCTGGAAGACGGAACTTGGAAAGCTTTCGTTTGACGGCAGATTTGAGACCTCCGGCGGCTATATGCCGTGGTTTGGCCAGGTGAAGGAAAGATGCGGCTATACAGCGATCTGTACAACACCGTGGAACGTCGGTTATCAGGCAGAGCACCCGGCAGGCGGCCCGTATACCAGCGTGGGGGCATGGCTGGAGCCAAGCCTTGGAACAATGAATTACCGCCGCGTATTCCGTTATACGTTTTTAAATAACTGCGATTATAACGACCTCTGCAAAACATACCGTCAGTATGTACGGGAACAGGGCCATCTGCGCACTTTGAAAGAAAAGGCAGTACAGAATCCGTCCATTCACGATCTTGTGGGAACGTGTTTTGTTCATACGGGAATCAAGACGGTTGTGCAGCCAGAGTCCGGCTTTTTCGATCCGCAGAATCCGGAGAAAAATAACCGCGTAGTGCCGTTTTCCGTGCGCGAGCAGCAGATCCGCGAAATTCATGATCTCGGCGTAGAGAAAGTCTATCTTCATCTGGACGGCTGGGCAGAACCGGGGTATGACAACCAGCATCCGGACTACACACCGGCATGCCAAGCGGCCGGCGGATGGGAAGACATGAAATCGCTTGTCGATACGATGCATGATTTCGGCTACAAATTCGGTATTCACGACCAGTACCGCGATTATTACCATGCAGCGCCGAGCTACGATGAAAATTATGCCTGCCGCCTTCCGGATAGAACGATACCGGGACACAGTTACTGGGCGGGCGGACCGCAGAGCTATCTCTGTGCAACGCAGGCACCGTTCTATGTGAAACGGAATTTTGCCGAGCTGAAGAAAAACGGAATCCGGCTTGACGGTGCATACCTCGATGTGTTTACGTGCAACGAGGGCGACGAGTGCGCAAATCCGGAGCATGTGATGACGAGAAGAGACTGCTATACGTACCGCGGAAACTGCTTCTCCTGGCTGCTATCACAGGGGATTCTCTCAAGCTCCGAGGAGGTCAGCGACTGGGCCGTTCCGTATCTGGTATTCTGCATTATGCGCCGTACGACTTTATGCTGCGCCCGGCAGAGACACCGAAAAAAGGAATCCCGGTGCCGCTCTTTAATCTTGTGTATCATGACTGTGTGATCGAGCCGTGGATGATGGACCGTGTTTCAAAAGACGAGGACTATATGCTGTATGCGCTTCTTGCAGGCGGTGCACCGTATCTTGTACGGGACGGCGCATATCCGAATACAGATGGTGCATTTGACGGGGAGAAAATCAGTCTGGAAGAGATGACAGAAAGATGCCGCGTTGTAACGGAGCTGCATGAAAAAACGGCACTCCTGGAACTGGTACGCCACGAGTGTATGACGGTGGACGGAAGCGTACAGAAGAGTGAATTTTCCGATGGAACATATGTTATTTGTGACTTTGCAGAGCAGATATATGAAATCGGATACGGGGCATAAAAGAAAAGCGCCACATGTAGATTTTGTTCTTATAAAAATACAAGATTTTGTGGTTTTCCTTGTATTTTTTCAAGTGCATATCTTGCGCGGAAAGCAGAGATTTGTTATATTATGCATGCGGAGGTGTTCATGCCCGGTGCAAAGAAGATGCCGGAGCGTGACGAAACAAAATAACACCAGAAAGGAACAAAGCAAATGAGAGAATTTGAACAGTGGGATGGCTTTACCGGAAGACTCTGGAAAGAAGGCATCGACGTACGTGACTTTATTCAGAACAACTATACTCCATATGACGGAGATGAGAAATTCCTGGAGGGACCAACAGAGGCTACAGACCGTCTGTGGGGCAAATTACAGGAACTCCAGAAAGAAGAGCGTGCAAAAGGCGGCGTTCTGGATATGGAGACAGACGTTGTAAGCGGAATCACAGCTTACGGCGCAGCATATATCGATGACAGCATGAAAGATCTGGAGCAGGTAGTTGGTCTTCAGACAGACAAACCGCTGAAACGTGCATTTATGCCGTATGGTGGAATTAAAATGGCTGAGCAGTCCTGCGAGACTTACGGCTACAAACCAAGTGAGAAGCTTCATGAAATTTTCACTAAATATCACAAAACACATAACCAGGGTGTATTCGACATCTACACACCAGAGATGATGAAAGCCCGTCATAATAAAATCCTGACCGGTCTGCCGGATACCTATGGCCGTGGCCGTATCGTAGGCGACTACCGTCGTGTTGCTCTGTACGGTATTGATTACCTGATCGAGCGCAAAAAAGCAGACTTCGCTGCAACCAATCGTCAGGGAATGCGTCGTGGTGACTTCCAGTTAAGAGAAGAGATCGCTGACCAGGTCAGAGCACTGCAGGATATGAAAGTTATGGCACAGTCCTATGGCTATGACATTTCCGAGCCGGCTAAGAACGCAAGAGAAGCTGTTCAGTGGCTGTACTTCGGATACCTTGCAGCTATCAAAACTCAGAACGGTGCTGCAATGAGCGTTGGCCGTGTATCTACTTTCCTTGACATCTACATCGAAAGAGATATCGAAAAAGGAATCCTGACCGAGAAAGAGGCTCAGGAGCTGATTGACCATCTGGTAATGAAATTCCGTATGGTTAAATTCGCAAGAATTCCGTCTTACAATCAGCTGTTCTCCGGTGACCCGGTATGGGCTACTCTGGAAGTTGCCGGTATGGGAATCGACGGACGTTCTATCGTTACAAAGAACGATTTCCGTTTCCTGCATACACTGGAAAACATGGGACCGTCCCCAGAGCCGAACCTTACTGTTCTGTACTCTGAGAATCTTCCGGAAGCTTTCAAGAAATATGCAGCTCATATTTCTGTACAGACAAGCTCCATCCAGTATGAGAACGATGATGTAATGCGTCCGGTATGGGGCGATGATTACTCCATCTGCTGCTGTGTATCTGCTACCGAGACCGGTAAGGAGATCCAGTTCTTCGGCGCTCGTGCAAACCTTGCAAAATGCCTTCTGTACGCTATCAACGGCGGTAAAGACGAGAAGACAAAACAGCAGGTTGCTCCGGAATATCAGCCGATCACCGGCGAATACCTGGACTATGATGAGGTTATGAAGAAATACGACGTTATGATGGACTGGCTGGCTCATCTGTACGTTGGAACTCTGAACATGATCCATTACATGCATGACAAATACTACTATGAGGCAGCAGAGATGGCTCTGATTGACACCGATGTAAGACGTACCTTCGCAACCGGTATCGCAGGATTCTCTCACGTAGTAGACTCCTTAAGCGCAATCAAATACGCTAAAGTTAAAGTTATCCGTGACGAAGAAGGAATGGCTGTTGACTTCGAGACAACCGGCGACTTCCCAAGATACGGCAACGACGATGACAGAGCAGACGAGATCGCTGTATGGCTGCTTCGTACCTTCATGGACAAACTGAAATACTGCCATACCTATCGTGATTCCGAGCCGACAACCTCTATCCTTACCATTACTTCCAACGTTGTATATGGTAAAGCAACTGGTTCTCTGCCGGACGGAAGAAAAGCCGGTGAGCCTCTGTCTCCAGGAGCTAACCCGTCTTACGGCGCAGAGAAGAGCGGACTTCTTGCTTCCCTGAACTCTGTAGCAAAACTGCCGTATGAGGACGCTCTGGACGGAATCTCCAACACCCAGACCATCAACCCGGGCGCACTCGGCCACAACGACGAAGAGCGTACCGAGAACCTGGTACACGTTCTGGACGGATACTTCGAGCAGGGTGCACATCACCTGAACGTAAACGTATTCGGAACCGAAAAACTGATCGACGCAATGGAGCACCCGGAGAAACCGGAGTATGCAAACTTCACAATCCGTGTATCCGGCTATGCAGTTAAATTCATCGACCTGACAAAAGAGCAGCAGATGGACGTAATTGCACGTACCTGCCATGATCATATGTAATTTCTGAAAATGTTATTTCTAAAAGCCCCCGCGGCCGCAGCAATGCGGCTGTGGGGGCTTTTTGTATATCGGTGCTTGAATTCCAGTAAAATCCACTTGATTTAGAGTACATAAAATGAGAAAATTTATCAGATGCAGAAGCTAATTGAAAAACTTTTATCAAGTAATTCATAGCGTAAGTTACGAGTTAATGTTATAATACCAAAGTTAGAATTTCCTAACATAAGAAAAAATGGAGTTTTATTTATGAAAAAAGAAAATTGTTGCAGCATTTTGTCTTGCCATGGTGATGACGGTCGGCGGATGTTCCGGTGCGGGGACAGCAGCGCAGCCGGAGAGCAGTGAAAGTCAGACACAGCCGGCGTCTGTTTCGGAGTATTCGAGCAGTTCTGACGCTTCGGAAGAGAATTCCACGCAGAAATCCGCATCATCCACAGCTTCCTCCGATGCCGCAGATGCATCGAGCAGCCGAGATATTTTTGCGATGGATACGTACATGACGGTCACTGCCTATGGTCCGAATGCAGAAACGGCGGTGGATCAGGCGCAGCAGGAGATTGAGCGGCTGGATGCACTTCTGTCGACCGGAGAGAAGACGAGTGAAGTAGCGCAGATCAATGCAAACGGCGGCGGAACCTTATCGGAGGATACCACCTATCTGCTGGAACGCTCGCTGGATCTGTATGACAGCACAAACGGCGTTTTCGACATCGCAATTTATCCGATCATGGACGCCTGGGGTTTTACAACCGGAAATTATACGATCCTTCGGATGAGACGATCGAAAGCCTCCTTCCGCTGACCGATGCCAATGATATCCTATACGACAAGGACAGCGCATCCATCAGCTTTGCCAAGGACGGCATGAAAATTGACTTCGGCGGAATCGCAAAGGGCTATACCTCCGGCAGAATCGCCGATATTTACCTGGAATGCGGTGTGACGAGCGGCTCATCAACCTCGGCGGAAACGTTCAGGTTGTCGGCACGAAAACGGACGACAGTAAATGGCGCGTTGCCGTGCAGAGTCCGGAAGCGGAGGATGATTATCTCGGCATTCTCTCGACGGCCGACCGGGCGGTTATTACTTCTGGCGGCTATGAGCGGTATTTCGAACAGGACGGCATGAAATATCATCACATCATCGACCCATCGACCGGTCATCCGGCAAATAACGGTCTGGTGTCGGTGACGATCGTAAGTGCTGACGGAACACTGGCGGATGGCCTTTCTACTTCTCTTTTCATCATGGGAAAGGACAAGGCAGCTGAATACTGGCGTGCACACAGCGATGAATTTGACACCATTCTGGAGGATGAGGACGGAGTTCTGTATGTAACCGAAGGAATTGCCGATGATTTCGCATCCGATCACGAGACAAACATTATCAGGAAAGACGGTGATACATAACCATGGGAAAATGGAAAAAACTGACAGCATTTGCACCGGCTCTCGCGGCAGTTATCGTAGCAGCCTGCGCCGGTATTTCGCTGAATGGCTACACTGCACCGGTTTACGCCGTAGAGCAGCCGGAGGCACTGGTGACACCGGAGCCGGAACAGGATACCGATGCAGCGGAAAAGAAAGATGATACAAAAAAGAAGGACGATACCAAAAAGACAACCGATACCGAAGCAGAACTTGTCGCAGCCGTCGGTTCCGGCAGCTTTGAGCTGGCGGACGGAACGTACGAAGGAAGCGGAACAGGTTTTGGCGGTACGATTACAGTCTCTGTCGTATTGAAAGACAAAACGATTCAGTCGATTTCGATTGTAAGCGCTCCCGGCGAGGACGCAGCTTTCCTGAACCGTGCAAAGGGAGTTATCGACCGTATCATCGCATCCCAGAGTGTGGATGTGGACACGGTTTCCGGTGCAACTTTCAGTTCAAAAGGTATCCTTGCAGCCGTGAAAAATGCACTGACCGGTCAGGAGGACACTTCAGAACCGGCATCCGCATCAGGAGCGGCAGGCGGCGGAACAGTTACGGTATCTAAAATTGAAGAGCCGGCTGCTACCGGGATGGAACGTATTACGGAACTGGAACGGGATTTGGCGGCACAATGAAAGTCTGTGTTGTTGTCAGCGGCGGAAAAATTGCTTCGATTGATATTGTGGAAAACAGCGATACGCCAAGCTACCTTTCCAGCGCTTCCTCTCTGATTTCGACGATTATCTCAACACAGAGTACGAATGTGGATACGGTCTCCGGCGCGACATACAGCTCCCGCGGTATTATTGAAGCTGTGCGGAGTGCCTTAAGTCAGGCGGCAGTGAACGGGTCTTCCAGTCCAAACGGAGGAAGCCAGGGCAATACAAACAACGGAAACAACAGTCAGAATAACGGCCAGAACAATAACAACTCGTCTGCATCCAAGGGAAGTTTTCCTTATCAGGACGGAATTTATTACGGAACGGCCGCCGGTTTCCAGGGAGACATCAAAGTGGCGGTAGCCTTGCAGGATCAGACGATCAAAGCGGTACTGATTCTGGAAAACGAAGATGACGAGACATTCTTCAACCGTGCCAAAGTCGTAGCGGACCGCATCGTAGACGGACAGAAAACCGATGTGGATCTCGTATCCGGCGCAACGTACAGCTCCCGCGGCATCCAGAACGCAGTAAAACAGGCGCTGGAAAATGCGAAGAAGGCAACAAACGGCGAGACCGTTCCGGATAACGGAACGAGCAGCGGCGGAACCACAACGATTCCGGAAGGAAAATTCCCATACGAGGAAGGCATTTACTACGGAACCGGCGAGGGCTATCTGGGAGACATTACAACGGCAGTTGTCATTCAGGATGAGACGATCAAGGCAATTCTCGTGACCGAGAGTGAAGATGACGAAGCATTCTTAAAACGCGCAAAACAGACAGCAAAGGACGTTGTGAAAAACCAGACACTGGAAGTCGACACCGTTTCCGGCGCAACCTACAGCTCCAGGGGAATTCTTGCGGCAATCAAGGAAGCTTTAAAAGAGGCAGAACGCGTAACTGAGGAAAAGAAAAATCCAACCCCGACACCGACGGTAACTCCGACACCGACCGAAACACCAACTCCGACCGAAACTCCGGAGCCAACTGAGACGCCAACACCAACCCCGACGGAAACTCCGGAACAAAAGATCTATCAGGACGGCGAATACACAGCGATTGCCGTCTGCGAGCCGGATGAAGATGAAGATTTTACCGCTTATCAGCTTTCCGTGACGGTAACAATTGAAAACGATAAAATCGTAGCGTTAAGCAACATCACCGGTGACGGAGACAGTCAGAATGCCTCCTACATCCGCCGCGCATCCGAAGGAACCTCCAAAATCAAAGGCGTTTCCGCTCAGATTCTGGAAACCGGAACGCTTGAAAACATCGACACCGTTTCCCGTGCAACCTGCTCCTCAAAAGCCATTCTTGAGGCATGCCGGAATGCGCTGGATGCTGCGAAAGTAACACAATAAAGGGGAAAACAGATGAGACAATTGATTGTTCGTTTTTTGAATGTCGCTGTCATTGCTGCTGTTCTGATCGGCTACAATACCGTACTCGATAAAAGAGACAAAGAGGATCAGATCGCGCGGCTCTCGGCAGAGCTTGAGACGACCCAGCTTCAGAAGGAAAATCTGCAGGCCGCAGCAGCTGCATCCAACACGGCGGGTACGGCCGCAAGTGAAGCAGCAGAAGCAGAAGGGCAGTACGTGGACGGTACGTATGACGGTGAAGCTGACGGCTTCGGCGGCACCATTGCAGTTGAGGTAACCGTAGAGGGCGGCCAGATTACCGATCTTGCCATCACATCCGCCGACGGCGAGGACAGTGCGTATCTGTCAAACGCGGAGGCGATCATTCCAAAGATTATTGAGGCACAGTCCGCCGATGTTGATACGATCAGCGGAGCAACATTCAGCTCCACCGGTATCAGAAATGCGGCGCAGGAAGCAATAGAAAAGGCGGAGAAATAACATGAAAAATTTAGATCTATCCACATTACCGGCAAAGAAGAGAAAACAGATCGTTTCCTGCCTGCGTGCCGGAATCCAGCTTTTATATTTCCTGTTTCTTCCGTCAGTATTTACCGCTGCATTTAACGGAGTGAAATACATTTTTACGCAGCTTGGACAGGGTGAAAAAATTGAGATGACCGCGTTTGTGTCGGCTCTGCTCCTTGTCTGTGCATTTACGATTGTTTTCGGCAGATTTTTCTGCGGTTTTGCATGCGCTTTTGGAAGTCTGGGGGATGCAATGCACGCAATTTATGGTATAATCTGTAAGAAACGTAAAAAGAAGCCCAGATGCATCAAACCGGAACTGGCAAAAAAACTGGCGCTGGTCAAATACGGCATTCTGCTTCTGATTGCTCTTTGCTGCTTTGCAGGAGTTTATCAGAAAGCAAGAGGAACAAGCCCGTGGGATGTCTTTTCCATGCTGCATGCGGGAAATTTCCGACTTTCCTCTTATATTCCAGGCATTGTTCTTCTGGTGCTGATCCTGGTCGGCATGTTCTTTGAGGAGCGCTTTTTCTGCCATTTCCTGTGCCCAATGGGAGCTGTCTTTTCTCTACTTCCGATCCTGCCGTTCTTTACTCTGCACCGAAAACGCGAAAACTGCATCCGCGGCTGCAGCGCCTGCACGAGACAGTGCCCGTCAGCGGTGGAACTGCCATCCGATGGATACGTGGAGATCTCCGGCGACTGTTTCCAGTGCCAGAAATGTATTGATACGTGTCCGAAAGGTAATATCCGCTGCGGGGTAAAGGAATTTCACGGAAATGAAATCCTCTTTACGCTGTTCCGTGCTGTATTCCTGCTGACACTGCTGTTATGGGCTGGCATCTGATTCAGAATAAGGAAAACTATATGAAGAAAAAAGATCTGATTCTGGCAGGCGCCGTTCTGCTCCTGGCTGGAATCCTTGCCCTGGCGCTTCGGCTGCCGAAAACGGAAAATGGAAATACCATGAAAGTCACGGTGGACGGCGAGGTCTACGGAACGTATTCACTCGCAGAAAATCAGACCGTGAAAATTCAGACGGGTCACGGAACGAATGTCCTGGTGATCGAAAACGGAAGTGTCCATATGGAAGAAGCTGACTGCCCGGACGGCTACTGCAAAAGACAGGGTACGATTTCCCGGGTAAATGAGACGATCGTGTGCCTGCCGCATAAGCTGGTTGCGGAGGTAGAAAGTGACGGATCCACAACGGACGACGCCGACGATGCGCCGGATGTGATTGTAAAATAATACCAGCTTAGAAGAAAGGAATTGGAATTTATGAGAGACAGCCGCACTGCAAGCAGAAAAATTGCCTTATGCGCCATGCTGATGGCACTTGCCATGATTTTCAGTTACGTGGAGGTACTGATCCCGATCAACCTCGGCGTTCCCGGCATTAAACTTGGCATCGCAATCTGGTTGTCGTTGTTGGTCTCTTTTTCCTTCCGGCCGGGGAAGTCCTGATGATTTCCGTTGCCCGCATTCTTCTGATGGGCTATCTGTTCGGAAATGGAATGTCCATTCTTTACAGTCTTGCCGGCGGGCTTTTGAGCTTTCTTGTGATGCTTCTGCTGAAACACATCAAGGGCTTTAGTATCACCGGCGTAAGTATTGCAGGAGGCGTGACGCACAATGTCGCGCAGATCTGCGTGGCGGCTCTCGTGGTGCAGAACCGCAAACTGTTCTATTATCTGCCGGCGCTTCTCGTGGCCGGAGTCATCACCGGAATGCTGATCGGAATCCTTTCGGACCGCCATTACTTTCTGCGGATAAAACGCGGAGGGAACGAAATGAGTTCTTCGCGGTGAAAACTCCATAAGTTCTTCGCGGTTGAAAACTCCATAATCTACGGAATTTTTTCTGTGTGGGAACGAAAATCATCC
>ENA-OQMZ01000839-OQMZ01000839.1-human-gut-metagenome-genome-assembly--contig:-NODE-839-length-12245-cov-3.140947_pt1 | contig 12245 bp, 18 predicted proteins | sample MGYA00242621_ERZ504862 | MGnify/ENA primary metagenome ERZ504862 (study PRJEB26092, sample SAMD00036393) | human gut metagenome | host: Homo sapiens | study: EMG produced TPA metagenomics assembly of... | reverse complement strand
CATACACCTTCCGTCCGGCCGTCGAATCCGACGTCCAAGCCATCGCCGACATCTACAACGCCTCAGTGATGGCCGCGGTGCGACCGCCGACCTCACCCCGCGCACCTTCGACCAACGCCGCGCCTGGGTCGAATCCCATACGCCGCCCTACGGCGTTTTTTGTTGTGGAATCGGAAGACGGTTCAATCATTGGCTTCGGTGCGCTCTCCGTGTTCTATGACCGCGCAGGATATGACGGTGTCACCGATTTGGCCTATTACATCGATCCGGCATGGCAAGGCAGGGGAGTAGGCACGTTCATGCTTGACAGGCTGCTCACCGAGCGCTGGCCCGCCACATGCGCAAGCCTGCGGCATCATTTTCGCCGATAACGCCGGCTCCATTGCCCTCATGCACCGCTTCGGCTTCACCCAATTCGGACTCATGCCCGCCGCTGCCACCGACTCCACCGGCACCATGCGGGACATGTCCTACTGGTATTTGGACCTGTAGCCTTGCAGTAAGTCATTTCAGTCAAGAAAAGTGTGAGGATGCCGGAGCAAACGAGCTTGACGGCGGCGTTGAGTACAATCTTGACGGTTGGATCCGGCCGGGCATGGGCCAGTGCGCGAGGCGAACGCGCGCATGACGTACGGAACGTACAGAACGTGCATACGGGAATAAAGGAAGACGGACGAGGAGCGGATTATGGCATCGGATTTCTGGCTGATTGCGGGACTGGGCAACCCCGGCAAAAAATATGAGGACACGCGGCACAACATGGGCTTCATGACCGCCGACGTGCTCGCCGAACGTTGGACGGTGAACTTCGCCGATCACAAGGGCTTGGCCATGCTCGGTAAAAGCGTGATGAACCTGGACGGCCGCACCGTCAAGTTCTTTCTGGCCAAGCCGCTGACTTATATGAATGATTCCGGCAATGCGGTGGCTTCCATTAGCGCCTATTACCAGATCGAGCCCGACCATATTGTGGTGATTCACGATGACATGGACTTGGAATTCGGCCGTATCAAGGTCAAGGCAGGCGGCTCCGCAGGCGGCCACAACGGCATCAAGTCGATTGACCGTTCCCTCGGCACGCCGAAATACGCGCGTGTGCGCATGGGCGTCGGTCACTCCAAGCGCGGTGCGAACGCGCATGACAACACGGTGAACTGGGTGCTGGGCGGATTCGGTCCGGACCAGCGCAAGCAGCTGCCCGAATTCCTGGCTGACGGCGCCGACGCCGCCGAGGACATCATCTTCCACGGTCTTGCCAAGACCCAGGAGAAGTTCAATGGCCGGTGAGGCGACGCACCCGGACCTGATCAACGGCTCACTGGTAGGCATCCTGTCTGAGCTGGAACAGGACAAGACCTTCCTGAAGCTCGCCGCCGGCGACATCGAGGCTTCGGACGACGTCGACAACTCCGTCCTGGCCGGCATCCCCGAAGGTTTGCGCCCGGCTTTGGCCGCCGCCATCGGGCAGGGTGTGGCCGGCAAACCCGGCAAGCCGGTCGTGCTGGTCGTGGCCTCCGGCCGCGAAGCCGAAGAGACCGTGGGCTCGCTGCGCTCCTGGTATGATGGCGACCCGAACGACATCGCCCAGCTCGAAGCCTGGGAAACCCTGCCGCACGAGCGTCTGAGCCGCGCGCGGACACCGTGGCCAGCCGCATGGCCGTGTTCCGCAGACTCAAGCATCCGAGCGATACCGATTCGATGTTCGGCCCGATTCGCATTCTCGTCATGCCGATCCGCTCGCTCATCCAGCCAGTCGTCCAAGGACTGGGCGATGTCGAGCCGCTCGTGTTCACCGTGGGGGAGGACCTGCCCCTCGACGAAGCCGCCAAACGTCTGATCGAAAACGCCTATACGCGCGTGGACCTGGTCATGGACCGTGGCGAGTTCGCGGTGCGCGGAGGCATTCTTGACGTATTCCCGCCCACCGCACCGCACCCGGTGCGTATCGAATTCTTCGGCGACGAAATTGACACCATCAAGGAATTCCACGCCTCCGACCAGCTACCTACGGCGACGGCCTCAAGACCATTTGGGCCACCGCATGCCGTGAACTGCAGCTGACCGACGCCGTGCGCACCCGCGCCAAAGCCTTGGTCGGTTCGATTCCCAATGCTGAGGACATGCTCGAATCCATCGCCAACGCCATTCCGGTCGAAGGCATGGAATCCCTGATGCCCGCACTCGTGGACCATCTGGAACCGGTGGGCTCCATGCTTCCCAAGCACGCCGTGATCCTCCTGAGCGACCCGGAGAAACTACGCCGCTCCGCCGAAGACTTGGCAAAAACCGCGAACGAGTTCCTGGCCGCCAGCTGGCATGTGGCCGCCTCCGGCCACGGCACCGGCGCGCCCATCAGCTTCGACGAAGCCAGCTTCCTCGACTATGCGGAAACCATCAGCTCCCTCGAATACTCCGAACATCCGGTGATTCGCCTCACCAGTTTCGGCGTGGACACCACGTTGACCGGCCATGTGCAGCTCGACGCCAGAACCCGGCCGAATTCCGAGGGGATGAGGCCAAGGCTCCCAAGGCATCGAAGGCCTGCTCGATGCCGGCTTCCACGTCACCATCACCGCCGCTGCGGCCGGCACCTTGGCTAGGCTCAAGCGTGCGATCAACACTACCGGCATCGCCAATTTCGACGTCATCCGCTCTCAGGCCATCGACGGCTTCGTGGACAAAGCCGCCAAAATCGCCCTGCTCACCGAACGCGACCTGACCGGCCGCACTTCAGCCGTGGCCGTGGCCAAAACGCCGAAACGCCGGCGCAAGGCCATCGACTTGGTGGAGCTCAAAAAAGGCGATTACGTGGTGCACGAGCAGCACGGCATTGGCCGGTTCATCGAAATGCGTCAGCGCATCATCGGCACCGGCGCCAACAAAACCACTCGCGAATACCTGGTCATCGAATATGCGCCTTCCAAGCGCGGCGCCCCGGCGGACAAACTGTTCATCCCCACCGACCAGCTCGACCAGGTCAGCAAATACATCGGCGCCGAAGCCCCCAAGCTCAACAAGCTCGGCGGCTCCGACTGGGCGGCCACCAAGCCAAGGCCCGCAAGCACGTCCACGAGATCGCCGACGACCTGATCAAGCTGTACTCCGCCCGCCAGCGCGCCAAGGGCTTCGCGTTCAGCCGGACACCCCATGGCAGAAAGAGCTGGAAGACGCCTTCCCCTATCAGGAAACCGCCGACCAGCTCACCACCATCGACGAAGTTAAATCCGACATGGAAAAGCCCGTGCCGATGGACCGCCTCATCTGCGGCGACGTGGGCTTCGGCAAAACCGAAATCGCACTGCGTGCCGCCTTCAAGGCCGTGCAGGACGGCAAGCAGGTGGCCGTGCTCGTGCCCACCACGCTGCTTGTCCAGCAGCATTACGAGACGTTCAGCGAACGATTCGAGGGTTTCCCGGTCAATGTGGCGGCCATGAGCCGATTCCAGACCACCAAAGAGATCAACGAGGCCATCGAGGGGCTGGAAACCGGCACGGTGGACGTGGTCATCGGCACGCACAAGCTGCTGAACCCGAAAATCAAGTTCAAGGATCTGGGACTCGTCATCATCGATGAGGAGCAGCGTTTCGGCGTGGAACACAAGGAGACGCTGAAAGCCCTGCGCACCAACGTGGACGTGCTGTCCCTGTCTGCCACGCCTATCCCGCGCACGCTGGAAATGGCCGTGACCGGCATTCGCGAGATGTCCACGCTCGCCACCCCGCCCGAAGACCGGTTGCCGGTGCTGACCTATGTGGGCGCCTACGAGGATGCGCAGGTCACCGCAGCCGTACGCCGCGAACTGCTGCGAGGCGGCCAGGTGTTCTATGTCCACAATCGTGTGCAGGACATCTCGTCCATCGCCGACAAGATCCACACGCTGGTGCCCGAGGCGCACGTCGCATCGCCCACGGCAAGATGGGGGAGAAGCAGCTCGACCAGATCATCCGCGACTTCTGGCATCGCGACATAGACGTGCTCGTGTGTACCACAATCATCGAGACCGGTCTTGATATCTCCAATGCGAACACGCTGATCGTCGACCATGCCGACCGTTTCGGCTTGAGCCAGCTCCATCAGCTGCGTGGCCGCGTCGGTCGCGGCCGCGAGCGCGCGTACGCCTACTTCTTGTACGACCCGTCCAAGCCGATGACCGAGCAGTCCCATGACCGGCTCGCCACCATCGCGCAGAACACGGCGCTCGGCTCCGGTTTCGACGTGGCCATGAAGGACTTGGAATTGCGCGGCACCGGTAACCTTCTGGGCGACGAGCAGTCCGGCCATATCGAGGGCGTGGGCTTCGACCTGTACGTACGCATGGTGTCCGAAGCCGTGGAAAAGTACAAGGAGCCCGAAGAGAACGTCGAGCCGGTGGCCGTGTCCATCGACCTGCCCATCGAAGCGTCGATTCCGATCGAGTACATTGATTCGGACAAGCTGCGTCTGGAAGCGTACCGCAAGCTCGCCTCCGCCCGCAACGAGGCCGATCTGAAGGATTTGGAAGAGGAACTTACCGACCGTTACGGCAAGCCGCCGGTCGAATTCGAGACCCTGTTCGACGTGGCCCGTCTGAAGTTCAAGGCCCGCAAGCTCGGCATTTCGGAGATTCTCGCGCAATCCAACCGCGTGCGCATCGGTCGCATCGACCCGCCCGAATCCATCCAGATGCGTATGGGCCGTATTTACAAAGGCACCCAATACCGCCCGGTCACCCACCAACTCATCGTCCCCACCCCGTTCACCGGCTCCCTGGGCCAAGGTCCCATGAGCTCCGACCAGGTAGTCCTCTGGACCAACCAGTTACTTGATGATTTGGCATGGACCCCGTCGTCAAGACGAACGGCAGAGTCGTTGTAGACGGGGTGCGAGGCGACAGTCGAGCCAGCTATGGCTCACCGGGCAACCTCCGGTGAGCCATATTCATATTCATGCCGTCGTTTGTGACGATGATTCACCCCAGACGGAATCGTTCCGACTGTCCAGCGAGCGAGATTAAGTGACTGCTATGAGCGAAACGACTACGAGCCGCACGAACCAGAGCGCGACCACGGCAACACTTGCCGGCTATGAGATTCCCCGCCTTGGCATGGGCACGATGCGCTCGCCATCGAGGGCGCCCCTCCAACCGTGATCAGGCAATCGAGACCATCCATGCCGCGCTCGATGCCGGAGTCCGTTATTTGGACACGGCTTGGTCCTATTATCTGCCCAGCGCACCCGGCACCGGCGAACCGGAGGATATGGGCTATGGCGAATATCTGGTCCGCGATGCTCTGCACTCGTGGCATGGCCCCAAAGATCAGGTGCTCGTAGCCACCAAAACCGGCTGGCTGCGCACGCTTGACGGCAACGGCAACTACGGCTGGCAGGCCGACGCCCGACCTGAAACCATGATCGCCAATGCCAAGGAATCAGCCCGCCGCCTCGGTGTCGATACGCTCGATCTGCTCTACTCGCACTGCAATGATCCGCAGGTGCCGTACGAAGACCAGATGGGCGCACTCAAGCAGCTCGTGGACGAAGGTGTGGCCAAAGCTGTCGGCATCTCCAGAATCGACAACGCGGACATCGAAACCGCCCGCAATATTTTGGGCGATCGTCTCGTGGCCGTCCAGAACCAGTTCTCCCCGGTCCACCGCGACCCTGAACACACGTTGGAAACCTGCGAAAAGCTCGGTTTGGCTTTTGTCTGCTGGTCGCCACTCGGCGGATTCCTCGACCCGTTCAACGAGCATCTGTTCGACCGGTTCCGCGAAGTCGCCAAGATTCACGACTGCTCCTACCAGCGCGTCACGCTCGCGTGGGAACTTGCGCAATACCAATATCTGTTCACGATTCCCTCGGCCAGAAACCCGCAGGAGATTCAGGACTCGTTCAAAGCCAGCGAACTGAAATTGTCCGACAGTGAGATCGGCTACCTCAATGGCAAGGACGTTGACTGAGCGATTTCGTCCGTACTGCCTTGCAATCAGGCGGCACACTGGCATTGTGAGCGCTAACGCTAAATTTTGGGCGTGTTGTTCACAACGTCCACAAATCGCACTACTCTTAAGAATGTCATTCAAGATACACAACCGTTTTAAGGAGTAGTTGTGGCAGTAATTGAAAGCGTGTACGCGCGTCAGATTCTCGATTCCCGTGGCAACCCGACCGTTGAGGTCTACTTGGAGACCGAAGACGGCGCTCAGGGCAAGGGTCTGGTTCCGTCCGGCGCCTCCACCGGTGAGGCTGAGGCTTGGGAGCGTCGCGATGGCGACAAGTCCGTCTACGGCGGCAAGGGTGTTCTTAACGCGGTCAAGGCCGTGAACGAGGTCATCGCTCCGAAGGTCATCGGCATGGACGCTGCTGACCAGCGCGCTCTGGACGACCTGATGATCGAGCTCGACGGCACCCCGAACAAGGGCAAGCTGGGCGCCAACGCCATCTTGGGCGTCTCCCTGGCTGCTCTGTACGCTTCCGCCGAGTCCGCCGGCCTGCCGCTGTACCGCTACATCGGCGGCACCAACGGCCACATCCTGCCGGTCCCGAACATGAACATCATGAACGGTGGCGCTCACGCTGACTTCGCCACCGACATTCAGGAGTACATGATCTCCCCGTACGGCTTCGACACCTACTCCGAGGCTCTGCGCGCTGGCGTTGAGGTCTACCACACCCTGAAGAACGTCCTGAAGAAGGAAGGCCTGAACACCGGCCTCGGCGACGAGGGCGGCTTCGCCCCGAAGATGAAGTCCAACGAGGACTCCCTCAAGTACATCATGGACGCTATCTCCGCCGCCGGCTACGAGCCTGGCAAGCAGATCGGCATCTGCTGGATGTCGCCTCCTCCGAGTTCTACAACAAGGAGACCGGCAAGTACCGCTTCGACGGTGAAGAGCGTGACTCCGCCTACATGCTCGACTACTACGAGAACCTCATCAACGAGTACCCGATCGTCTCCATCGAGGACCCGTTCAACGAGGAAGGCTGGGAAGACTGGGCTGCCATCACCGCTCGCCTCGGCGATCGTCTGCAGTTCGTCGGCGACGACCTGCTGGTCACCAACCCGGCTCGTCTGCAGAAGGCCATCGACCTCGGCGCCGCCAACTCCCTGCTGGTCAAGCTGAACCAGATCGGTTCCGTCACCGAGACCCTCGACGCCATCGAGCTGGCCACCGCCAACGGCTACACATCCATGGTTTCCCACCGCTCCGGCGAGACCCCGGACACCACCATCTCCGACCTAGCTGTTGCTAAGAACACCCGCCAGATCAAGACCGGTGCCCCGGCCCGTGGCGAGCGCGTTGCCAAGTACAACCGCCTGCTCGAGATCGAGGAGGAGCTCGGCTCCACCGCTCAGTACGCCGGCTACAGCGCCTTCAAGCCTGCAAGAAGTACCTGGCCAAGTGAGCTGAAACGCCCGTAAAGGCGTGAGTTTCCACTGAAGCTCGATACCCGTCGTATTCGTCAAGTCGAATGCGGCGGGTATTTTCGTGTGACATGAGCAAGTCGTCCCGTACCGGCAAACCTGGCAAAACCGGCAAAGCACGAGTTAGGAAAAAAGGGTCGGCGGGGCCTATAGCGTTCTTCGTCTCCCTGTTCATTATCGCCCTTGGCACCATCCAGCTGGTCTCCACCTTCCACACCTATGCCCTGAACCTGGCCGAACTCAATGGTCTCAAGCGTGAGGAGCTTCGCTGATTGCCGAAAAGCAGGAGTTGGAAAACGACATCAAGCGTTGGGATGACAAGGCCTACATCACCGCCCAGGCCCGTGAACGCCTCGGCTTCGTATTCCCCGGCGAACAGGCCGTGCGTGTGCTTCATCCCGAAGCCGTGACCGGCTCCGATAGCGAATCCCAGAAAACGGAAGATTCCAGTAGCAGCAACAAAAAAGTCCTGCCATGGTACAGCGAACTGTCTTACTCGCTCAAAAAGGCCGATGAGCCTGTGACCGATAGCGAGTCCGGCAAATCCGATATTTCCGGTTCCTCTGACTCGTCATCCAACGACTCATCCAAGCGGTCCGATAAGTCAGACCAGAACACCCAATCCGATCAGAACACCCAACAGAATACCCAACAGAACACAGGGGAGGGAACCCAACAGTGACCATCGATATCGCCGCCAAGGCCAAGGCCCTTGTCGATACCGTGCTTGCCGAGCCCGCCAACGATCATGACATCGACCTGGTGCAGCGTCAGCTCGGCCGATACCCGCGCGGCATGGTCGCCGTGGGGGCGCGATGCGTCTGCGGTAGGCCACTTGCCGTAATCACCCGTCCGGTGTTGCCCGGCGGAATCCCTTTCCCCACCACGTGCTATCTGACCGGTCCGGAAGCCGTCAAGGCCGCCTCCCATGTCGAGGCCGCCGGCGTGATGCAGCAATACAACGACATGTTGGCCTTGGACGAGGAGCTCAAGGCCGCATATGAGCAGGCCCATAACCTGTATCTGGCATTCCGCCACGAACTGGCAGGACGTCTTGGCGACAGTGAGGAGCATATTGAAGGCACTTCGGCCGGCGGCATGCCGGTGCGCGTCAAGTGCCTGCATGCCCTGCTGGCCCAGTCCTTGGTTATGGGGCCGGGCGTCAACCCCATTGGCGATTTGGTACTGGAACGCGTCAAAGACGAATTCGATCCGACCGTCTGCCGCTGCACGCTGGACGATTGATCAACAGATGAGCCAGCGCGAACAGTCCATTCATACGCACTAAGGGATACGAGGAGAAGGCAATGAGCAAGGAATCCGTAACCGTCGCCGGCATTGATTGCGGCACGAACTCCATTCGACTGAAAATCGCACGTGTCGATGCCGATGGCATGCATGAGGTGGTGCCGCGCATCCTGCGTGTGATCCGTCTCGGCCAGGATGTGGACAAGACCCATCGTTTTGCCGACGAAGCGTTGGAACGCGCTATGTGGCCGCTCGGGAATTCGCCGGTGTGATTGCCGAACATCCCATCGACGGCCTGCGTTTCGTTGCCACCTCTGCAACTCGTGACGCGGAAAACCGTGAGGAGTTCGAGGATGAGATCGAACGTATCCTCGGCGTGCGCCCCGAAGTCATTCCCGGCACCGAAGAAGCCGACCTGAGCTTCCTTGGTGCCACTTCCGTGGTCAATCGCGACGATCTGCCGCCCCCTATCTGGTGGTTGATCTCGGCGGCGGGTCCACCGAGCTGGTCATCGGTGGCGACGGCGTCAGTGCGCCCACTACCCAGGTTCAGGGCGCGTTTTCCATGAACATCGGTTCCGTGCGCATGACCGAACGTCATCTGACCAATGATCCGCCGACCCAGACACAGATCGATGAGCCGTTGTGGACGTCGATGAACATATCGATGAGCCTTCCGCACCGTGGACGCAGGCAAGGCCCGTACCATCATTGGCGTGTCCGGCACGGTGACCACGATGACCGCCTTGGCCATGGGATTGAAGGAATACGATCACACCGTGGTCGACGGGCATCGGCTGAGCCTTGAAGACGCCTATGCCGTGGACGACAAGTTCCTTAGGATGACGCGCGCCGAGCGCCGCGAATACAAGACCATCCACCCCGGCCGTATCGATGTGGTCGGCGGCGGCGCTGTGGTCTGGAGCCGTGTGCTGGCGCGTGTCAGCGAAGCCGCCAAGGCCGATCATGGTGAAGCCATCGATTCGTTCGTTGCCAGCGAACACGGTCTGCTGGACGGCATTGTGCTCGATTATGGTCGCCGGTTGCTGGCTCAATAGCGTAAGTGGTAAGTGCCTCCAGCGGGCTGAGCCGTTAAGCAAACAGCCGGTGGGCTGTTTGTAGGCGAGGGGAGCGGCTATGCCGCGACGGCTGCACGAAGTGCAGCAACCCGCAAGCGATGCTCAGGGCAGGAGATAGCTTATACTAGAAAAGTTGGCCTCCGTGGCGAAATGGTATACGCAGTCGACTTAAAATCGATCGCTTCGGCTTGTGGGTTCGAGTCCCACCGGAGGCACCTTGAAATCGGCCTGTGGCCGATGCCGTTTTTGCGGCTGTGCCGTGGTCTCTCCCCAGTCGCTTCGCCGACAGCCCCCCTCGTCAGAGGGGCTCGCAGCTCACTATGTGGAGAGCTTATAAGGCCGAAACAAAAGGCCGTTAGGCTATGTGGCGTTGTGACGATGTACCTGATGAAACGAGGAATCCACATGGCTTCACGCTGGACCGATGTCGAACGAGTCGAACAAGGCGCACTGCCCACCATGCTTGCCCAAGCCGTCATTGCGGGCACTGCACTCACCGTTGGTGCCATCGCCTGCTCGGGATTCTATCTGTCCATGATCGGCAATGTGGCCGCACTCCTGCCATGGGCGACTATCGTGATACTGATCGCCGTGGCGTTCACCTACATCGTCGGCTTCGCCCTGTTGTGGTGTGCCGAAGCCCTGACCCTGCGTGCCAACGACAAACTCAAGCCATGGCTGTACGGCGTCGTCGGATTAATCGGCTACGGCGTGTGGGGCATGTTCGTGATGAGCGCGATGATGAACACGCTGAACCAGCCGCTGAACGGCGTGGTGTTGTCGAACGGCGATGTGATGGCCCTGACCGTCAACTACGCGGTGTTCGGCTTCATCGCCTTCCTGTTGGCACAGGCGTACGCGCCCAAAATCGCCACCAAGAAGGGACTGACCATCGGGCTGATGGTGGTGCAGATCGTATTGGCCATCATCGGTATCATCGTACTGGTCATGATGTTCTCCGCACTGTCTCACTGACTGACTTATCGCTCGCCGGCATGACGCGCGCGGCCATCATCGCACAAGGCGAAAGCGATTCCGGGCGCTGGCTGGGGATACGATATCGTGATGGTATGACGCCTGGTAACACCGGCATGCCGAACCAGCAGGGAGAAGGAGCCAAATGTTCAGTGTGCTTGACATGTTCACCATCGGCGTCGGACCTTCATCCTCGCACACCGTAGGCCCGATGGTCGCGGCACATGCTTTCGCCTCCTCGTTGCAGGCCGACCATTTGGTCGATCGCACCGCACGTGTCAAAATCACGCTTTATGGTTCTCTGGCGCTGACCGGTCTCGGCCACGGCACCGATCGTGCTGCGATGGCTGGGCTCGAAGGCAATCTGCCGGCCACCGTGGATACCGACCACATGATGCACATCCGCGAGATCTGCGCGTTGGATGATACTCTGAACCTCGCCGGCCTCAAACGCATCCATTTCGACTACGACCGTGACGTGGTGTTCGAACAATGGAAGCGCATGGCCGCGCACCCCAATGGCATGCGATTCCAGGCGTTCGACGCCGCCGCAAGCTTGGTCGACGAACAGGTCTGGTATTCCATCGGCGGCGGATTCGTGCGCAAAGGCGCTCCCGAAGACCCGATGATCGGCATTCATGAACGCCCTCCGGAAGGCGCCTCCTTTGCCGATGCGGACGAGTCATCATCCACTGATTTCGGCGTCGAGGCACCCTACCCGTTCTCATCATGCACTGAACTGGTGTCGTTATGCCGGGAACATCATCTCAGCATCGCCGAACTTGTATGGGCCAACGAAACCGCTTCACGCTCGGGCATCCAGGTCCGATCCGATATTGATGCCATCTGGCGTGTTATGCGCGCCTGTGTGGACCACGGATGCACCTCGGCGGAACCCACATTGCCCGGTGGCCTTGACGTACCCCGCCGCGCGCCGAAAATGTATCGGCGTCTCGCCTCGAATTCCGATGTGCTGCGCCGCGACAGCCGGCGCAAAGACGCCGTGCTCGAGTCTTCCGACGCCGCATGGGTGGATCTCTTTGCCTTGGCCGTCTCTGAGGAGAATGCCGGAGGCGGGCGCATCGTAACCGCTCCGACCAACGGTTCCGCCGGCATCATTCCCGCCGTGCTTCACTATTACTGGCATTTCGTGGACAACGCCAATGAACAGGGCGTGGTCACGTTTCTGCTGACCGCCGGTGCCATCGGATACCTGTTCAAACGCAACGCCTCAATTTCCGGTGCGGAAGTCGGTTGCCAGGCGAAGTCGGCTCGGCCTGTTCGATGGCGGCGGCCGGACTTGCCGCAGTCGTAGGCGGCACGCCGGAACAGGTGGAAAATGCTGCTGAGATCGGCATCGAACACAACTTGGGTCTGACTTGCGATCCGGTGGGCGGATTGGTGCAGATTCCATGCATCGAGCGCAATGCCATGGCCGCCAACACCGCCATCAACGCCGTGCGTATGGCCATGCTCGGCGACGGCTCACACATCGTGACCCTTGATCAGCCATCGAAACCATGAAGCAGACCGGTGAAG
>ENA-OQMZ01000838-OQMZ01000838.1-human-gut-metagenome-genome-assembly--contig:-NODE-838-length-12291-cov-1.859010_pt1 | contig 12291 bp, 20 predicted proteins | sample MGYA00242621_ERZ504862 | MGnify/ENA primary metagenome ERZ504862 (study PRJEB26092, sample SAMD00036393) | human gut metagenome | host: Homo sapiens | study: EMG produced TPA metagenomics assembly of... | reverse complement strand
TGGAACTCTGCGGCACGGTGAAGGTGCCAGCGTGACGGGACACGCCGCTGACCAGCACCAGATTGAACACGTTTGCGCCCACGATGTTGCCAAGGGACAGGTCGCTGCAACCCTTGACCAGCGAGGTGATGGCGGTGACCAGCTCCGGCAGAGAGGTGCCCAGCGCCACAAAGGTCAGCGCGATGACCGACTCCGGCACGCCCAGTGCCTGTGCGATGAGGGTGCCGTTATCCACCAGCAGGTTTGCGCCCAGTGCGATCAGCACAGCGCCCAGCACCAGCAGCACCAGCGTTTTGGTAAGGGACATCTCTTCCCCGGCATTTTCGGCCTCGGCCTCCGCTTCGGCGGCGGCAGGGGCTTTTTTCATCTGCAATACGTTTGCCACCATGTAGCCACGAACATGGCCAGCATCACAAAGCCCAGCGGGCGGGTGAACTCGCCCATGGCGTAAGCAGCCACGCAGTAGATGGCGGCTGCTGCAAAGAAGAAGGCTACCGGCACCCGCAGGTCTTGGGGTCTACCTTGCCCGGACGGACGGCGATGGTGATGGCGGCGATCAGGCAGAGTTGCAGATGACCGAGCCGATGGCGTTGCCGTAGGCGATCTCACCATGGCCGGACACGGCGGACATGGTGGACACCATGACCTCCGGCAGGGTGGTGCCGATGGACACCACCGTTGCGCCGATGAGCAGCTCCGGCAGGTGGAACCGCCGTGCCAGTGCCGAAGCACCGTCCACGAACCAGTCGCCGCCCTTGATGAGGAACAGCAGACCGACGATAAATAGCAATACAGGAACCAGCATAATTTTTCTCCTCTGATTTTTCGCGGGGCGTGAACCACAGAACCGGGAACGGATCGCTCCATCCCCGGTTCTGCACAAGATCGGTCAGTTGGCGTTATTTCTGCATGATGTGGATGGCAAAACCGCCGTACTCGCCCTCAAGATACACATTCTTGATACGGCCGTCCTCAAAATAGGCGGCAGTCTCCATGCGGAAGCGGAAGCCATTTTCCTCCAGCTCCTCCATCGCAGCCTTCAGGTCGGGGGTGCGCATTGCGATGTGGCCGTCTTGCCCAGAAAGGGGCTCTTCATGCACTCGAAATAGTTGCCGGCAAACTCGGACTTCTGTCCGTGGCGGGGCTCCAAGTTGAACAGCTTGCACAGCAGCAGCGCCAGTTGCTCGGCCTCGCCTGCGTTGTCGGTGTTGATGCCGACATGCTCCAGCTCAAACGTATTTTTCATTTGGTGTTTCTCCTGTTACTTCATGGGGAAGATCAGCACAGCGCCCACCGTCAGCGCCAGCAGACGGATGAAGTACTGCGGAATGGTGAACTTCCAGAACTCGGTGATCTTGTAGTCGCCGGCACCCATGATCATGGCGGGCATACCGTCAATGGGCAGGAAGTGTCCGCACCAGCCGGAGACCACGATAGCGGCAGCGGCTGCGGTGGGGTCCAGACCCAGATTGACGCAGGTGGCAATGGCCATGGGAGCAAAGACGTACACGGTGCCGATGGTGGAACCGGTCAGGGTGGCCAGCACACTGGTCAGGATGCAGAAGGCGAAGATCAGCACGAAGGGGTTGACGTTGGTGCCCAGCATCTTGGCAACGGTCTCGCCGACCAGACTGGTCAGGCCGGTGTTGCCCAGAGCATCGGCGATGCCGATGACGCCTGCGGACATCAGGATGATGGGTGCGCTGATGGAGTTGCGGATCTCGTTGAAGTCCATGACGCCGGAGATCAGGATGATGCCCACGGCCAGACCGGTGATGGCGTAGCTGCGTCACCATCTTGCTCTGCAGGATCATGCCCACAACGGCGAGCACAAAGCTGAAGTAGGTGATGAGCTCCTGATTCTTGGTCAGAGCGACCTTCTGCTCACCGGCGTGGAGAGCCTCTTCCTTGGCCTCGGCAATGGGGTGGTCGGGCAGGATCTTGTAGGCCAGGATGCACCACACCAGGAAGCCGATGGACAGGCACAGGTTGACCAGAGAGAACTTGACCAGATTGACGTTTGCCGCAACGCCTGCGCTTTCCAGAACGGCGATCACGATGCCGTACTGCAGAGCGGTGTTGAAGGGCAGCAGCGGATGGTTTGCTGCAAAGCCCGCGGGCATCAGAACCCTGGACGGGGGCAGCTGCTTGGAGTAGGCAGAGTGGACAGCAGGCCGATGACCAGCACATAGTAGGCGGTGGAACCGGTACCGAACAGGCTGCAGCCCAGCATAACGATGAGGATCAGCAGAACGTAGGCCTTAAAGCCGCCCTTGCTGGCCATGTTGAACATGGTCTGCTTGAACTTGACGATGAAGCTGGTCTTCTGCAAGGCCGCAATGATGGCCATGAAGGATGCCAGCATGACGATGGTGGGGTTTGCGAAGCCGCCGAAGGCGGTCTTGATGTCGGTAACGCCGAACACCACCAGCAGCAGCAGCGCCAGCAGCGGGGGTGCACCGAAGGGCAGTTTATCCACCTGATCAGGATGATCATGAGGACAGTCACTGCCAGAGCATGATCATGGGAAGTGTCATAGAACGTTTCCTCCTTTTTTGTGTCCGCAGTCCCTGTTGCGCAAGAGCCCGACCCTTTGCACAATTCCGATGCGGCTTTCTTGATTAAAAGTATATAGTTTTCCGCTGTGCGTCACAATCATTTTTTGGCTCGTTGTGTTCTTTTTTGAAACATATTCAGAATTTGTTCAATTCTTTTGCCGCAATGTGTCGCTTTTTGAAACATATTGCGGTTAGTTTCGGCTGATTTGTTGCTTTTTGAAACAGGGTGAAACCAGAAAAAGCCGCCGCACCGTACGGGGTGCAGCGGCTCTCTCTGGAAGAAAATGAAGAATTGGTTGGGATGGGGATAACTTAGTTGGCGCGGCCGGTCATTTTGACCGCATACTTGATGGCGTTGACAAGGCTCAGCTCGTTGCCGTTGCCCTTACCGGCGTGGTAGAAGTCGGTGCCGTGATCCACGCTGGCGCGGATGATGGGCAGACCCAGCGTGACGTTGACACCCTCCACGGCCTTCCACTCCTGCTTTTCGCGGTCGTAGACAAAGCCCACGGTCTTGAGCGGGATGTGACCCTGATCGTGGTACATACACACCACGATGTCGTACCAGCGCCGATGGCCTGCGAGAACACGCTGTCCGGCGGGCAGGGACCCACGACACCGGTGATGCCTCGGCCTTGGCAGCCTCAATGGCGGGGGTGATCTCCTCGATCTCCTCCCGGCCGAACAGGCCGTTCTCACCGCAGTGGGGGTTCAGACCTGCCACAGCGATGCGGGGGTTCTCGATGCCCATATCCTTGCAGGCCTTGTTGGCGAGTCTCGATGACCTCCAGCACGCGATCCTTCTTGACCCGGTCGCAGGCTTCCCGCAGGGAAACGTGGGTGGAAACGTGCACCACGCGCAGGTCGTGATGAGCCAGCATCATGGTGTACTTCTTGGTGTGGGTGTAGGTGGCGTAGATCTCGGTATGGCCGTCAAAGTGGGTGTAGCCGTCCGACTTTTCGCCGTGGTAGTACTCCAGTGCCTTGTTCATGGCTTCCTTGTTCAGGCGTTGGTGCAGGTGGCATCCACCTCACCGGCCATAGCAAGCTCAATGACCTTTTTCACGCACTGGAAGGCTGCGTTGCCGCCCTCCACGCTGACCTTTGCTATCTCGAACTTGCTGATGTCCTCGATCAGATCCAGATGCAGCACGTCGATGGTGCCGGGGGTGAACAGGCATCCGACACCTTCTCGCAGCGGTGGATGACGATGTCCTCGCGGCCAACGAACTTCTTGGCCTGCTCCATCACCTTCACATCGCCCACCACGATGGGGCGGCAGTAGCTGTACTGCTCCGGGTCAGCCAGAGCCTTGATGGTGATCTCCGGGCCAGAACCGGCGGGATCGCCCATGGTAATACCGACAATGGGTTTATTCATAGCAGCCTTCTCCTTGCTTCAGCGCGTTTCAGTGCAGACCCTTGGCCTCATTCTCGGCCAGAACCTTCTTGATGGCCTCCATGCCCTCTTCCGGCACATAGTTGAAGGGTGCGCGGCACTTGCCAACGGGGTGACCCTGCAGGCAACGGCGGTCTTGATGATGGTGTTGGGGTTGCCGTACTTGAAGGTCTGCTGCAGGATGGCAATGGCGTCCTGTGCAGCCTGTGCGCCCTCCAGATCCCCAGCCTTGAAGCAATCGTAGATCTTGGCAACGGTCTCCGGCCAGATGTTGGCGCGGCCTGCAATGCCGCCTGCGCCGCCCTCTTTCAGGCAGGTCAGGATAGCGCCGTCGTTGCCGGCCAGAATGGCAACTTCCTTGTCCAGCTCACGGGTCAGGCGGATGTAGGCCTTTAGGTTCTCGATATCGCCGCTGGAATCCTTTGCGCCTACGATGTTCTCCACGTCACGGCACAGTGCCTGCACGGTCTCGGGCAGCAGCTTGTTGCCGGTGCGGGCGGGGATGTTGTACAGGATGATGGGCAGGTTCACGGCCTTTGCCACGGCGGTGTAGTGGTCATACAGCTCCTTCTGGGAGGCCAGTGCAAAGCTGGGGGTGATGATGGACAGTGCATCTGCGCCCAGCTCCTCGGCACGCTTGCTCAGGCGGATGGTTTCGGCGGTGGTGATGCAGCCGGTGCTGCGTAGACCGGTACGCGGCCCTTTACCTGATCAATGACAGTGGCAAGGATCTCTTCCTTCTCCTGGAAGGACAGAGCGTAGGCTTCGCCGTTGGTGCCCATGGGGAAGATGCCGTGCACGCCGCCTGCCAGCAGGCGCTCCACCTGCTCGCGCAGAGCCTGATGGTTGACCGTCTGCTCAGGGTCGTTGTTCATGGGGGTGATTACGGGAGGGATGATGCCCTTGATATCGCTGGTCTTCATAAGTCTTTACTCCTTTTCTGTTACATGATCTCCTGATACAGCTTGCGTGCGTCGTCGGCGGTAACGGGGCGCATATTGTTCACCAGCAGGCGCTGTACCTGCATACCGGCGTTGACCAGACCTTCCAGATCCTCGGCAGGCACGCCGAACTCCTTGAGGCTGGTGGGGATATCCAGATGCTTGACGATGTGCTCCAGACGGGCGATCATCCATGCAGTCTTTTCCTCCACGGTGGTGCAGGTCTTTTCCTCGTGGCAGCAGCGGTCATAGGCGGCAGCCAGACGCTCGCGCACGGCGGGGTGCTCGCTGTTGAAGCGCATGACCGGTGCCAGCAGGATGGCGTTGGATACGCCGTGTGCAATGTGGTACTTGCCGCCCAGCGGGTAGCTCAGTGCGTGCACAGCGGTGGTGCCGGAAGCGGTGATGGCCAGACCGCCGTAGTAGGCTGCGATCTGCATCCGGTTCTTCTCTGCCATGGCTTCGGGGTCATCGCAGGCTTTTTCGATGTTGTTCAGGATCAGGTCAAGGCCTTCCAGTGCGTACAGATCGCTGAAGGGGTTGGCCTTGTTGCTGGTAAAGCACTCGATGCAGTGTGCCAGCGCATCCACGCCGGTAGCGGCTGCGATCTTGCGGGGCAGGTTCTTGATCATGCGGGCGTCCAGAATGACGTAGTCCGCGATCATGTTCTCGTTGACGATGCCCACCTTCAGCTCCTTTTCGGGCACAGCCACGATGGCGTTGGGGGTGACCTCGGCGCGGTACCGGCGGTGGTGGGGATCAGCACAATGGGCACGCACTTCTGTGCCATGCCGGGGTTATCCAGCAGCTCCTTCACGCCGTAGCGTCGGTCACCAGCACACTTGCCAGCTTGGCAGCGTCCATCACAGAGCCGCCGCCGCAGGCCACGATGAGGTCTGCACCGGAGACCTTGAACTCGTCCACCAGCTTCTGCACAGCCATGTAGCTGGGCTCCGGGGGCAGCTCGTCCAGCACATAATACTCTGCGCCGGAGGCCTTGACAGCCTCTTCCGGCAGGGCGAACAGGCCAGCGCCCTCAATGCCTTATCGGTGAACATGGCTACCTTTTTTGCGCCGCGCGCCTTGATGATGGCGGTGATATTGTCCATAGCGTTCTCGCCGCCGTAAACTGCGTGCGGCATTTTAAGATTGTACTGGGTCAACATACTGATCAACCTCCTGAATGATGTTCTGATCTATAAAAAGGATAGAAATTCCGAAAAGCTTTTTCAGCGGCTCTGGGCTGCGGTGGGGGTTATACAGACCCACAGTCTCCCGCTTTGTGCCCAGAACGTCCTGCTCCGAGAAGCGGACGTACTTGATGCCCTGCCGGGTGCGGGCAGCGTAGGCCAGATGCAGCATGCCGTCGTCCCTGCATCAGGTAGGGGTACTCGTACTGCTTGTTGTTGGTCTTGTTCTCATCGCCCATGTAGCCCTCGCCGCGCTCCATCCAGCGGATGATGGGGAAGGTCAGGCCGCCGTCCTCCGAGAGCGCCACCGCCACCGGGCAGCACAGGCCGGGCCATGCAGCCTTGCCGGGCACGGGGTTCGGGGTGCAGGTGGGGTTATAGGCAATGGCGATGCGGCCGCTCTGCAGCTTGACCGCGCTGATGCTGGAGTTGTTGTTGGGCAGCGGGGTGGGTGCGGGCACCGTCCAAGTCTCGCCCCAGTCAAAGGACTCGCTGCGGTGGATGCGGTAGGCCTCGCGGTTGCGCATAAACGCCACCAGATGCCCCGGTTCCAGCTCAATGACATTGGCATGGACATGGCCGTTGCTGCCGGGCATCATGACCATGCGCCAATCTTGCCCTCATCGTCCGAAATGCGGAAGGCGGTGGGGTCGCCGGACAGACCCTCGGCAGAGTCGGTGCACAGCCAGTTGGCAAAGATCCAGCGGCCGTTGGACAGCACCTGAATGGGCTGGCGGCAGAAGGTGCCTTCCTCCGGGAACACGGTGGTGTAAGCGCCCCATGTCTTGCCGCCGTCGGTGCTCTTCTGGCAGCGCACCACGGCGGTGAACTGCATATTGTCCTTGCCCTCTACACGGTCCAGCTGGGCGGTGTACATCGCCCACACGGCGTTATCCGGGCCGTAGAACAGCGAGGGGTTCTGCTCGCTGCGGGTGGGGTCGCCGGAGATATCCACCGGCTCCAGCCACTTGGTACCGTCATGCGGCAGCACCGAGCAGATGATGTGCACATCTGCGCTGCCCTCATAAGTACCGGCGAACCAGCAGCAGAGCAGATCACCGTTGGGCAGCTCCACCATGGCAGGTGCGTGGGCGGTGGGCCAGCCGCCGGTGGGCAGCAGGGCCTCCAGCGTGCCATCTCCTCGTTCTCGTACACGGTGCCGTCCCAGGTCAGGCCGGGCAGTTTTGCATAGGTCATGGTCGTTCTCCTTCTGTTACATTTATCTTCTGTTCCAGCCGCAAAGGGCTGTCTGCTTCCATTTTCAATGCTTTGCAATGCGGTCTGCCAGCTCCACCAGCAGATCCTCCTGCCCAAAGCCGCCGGACTTGGTAATAACGTAGCGGGTGCGCCCCTGATAGGCGAACCGCGCCAGCACGATGCCGCTTTCCAGTTCGCACACCGGTTCCAGCTCCCGTGCGCCCACGCTGTTCATGCACTGCAGCAGGGTGTCGCCGCCGGTGAGCAGCAGCGTACCCAGATGTTCGCTGCCGAACAGCGCCCCGAACATCTGCCCGACGCTGCCGGAAATGCCCACCCGCAGGCCGTCCAAGTCAATGCCCCGGGCGGCGGCGTAATCGGCGGTAAGGCTGGTTGCCCCCGGCGTCATTGGTTTCAATAATGCAGCGGGGGTTTGCTGCCAGCATGGCTTCAATTTCAGCCAGCGCAGCCTTGCCGTCGGCGCTTGCCCAGTAGCCGGGTTCCAGCTTCTGCCGGGGGGTCAGCCGCAGGCGGGTAAAGCCTGCCTTTTCGGCGGTGTCCATCTGCCGCAGGGTGATGGGGTTCACGCTGCCGCAGAGCACCAGCAGCCGGGGGTCCAGCTGCGGGACTTCCACCACGCTGCCGTCCGAAAGCCCCAGCAGCTCCGGCAGAAAGGCAGCAAAGCCTGCGCAGCCTGCCAGCACCGGGGGCGTTCCATTCTGAAACAGCTGTCGCCCGGCTGCTTCAAGGTCTGCGGCGGTGGCAGCGTCATACACCAGAATGCCGGTCTTGTCCGATGCCGTCTCACCGGGGCGCAGGTTCTGTGCGGGCATGTCGGTCTGCAAATGGATCAGCTTTGTCACCTCGGCGCAGCGCACCGGTTCGAAGGGGTCGATGCCGAAGGGGCTTTCGTTCACCGGCACACCGTCGATGTAGTGGACGCCCTTTTTTGTGGTGCGTCCGATCTGCGGGAAGGCCGGCAGAAAGGGCAAATTGCGTGCGCCGCTTGCTTTGAGCAGGGCGGCAAGCTCTGCGCCGATGTTGCCGCGCAGGGCGGAATCCGTCTTTTTATAGATGCAGCCCACGCCGTTTTCCACCGCGCTGCGGGTCAGCCTTGCAACTGCCTCGCAGCCTTTGCGGCGGACAGATGCCGCGTTTCGGTATCCACCACCAGCACGGTGCTGCTGCACGCGGAAAGGTCTGCCTGCCCCACCACGACCTGCGTGGGGATGCCGTGTGCCGCAAGCTGTACGCCGGTGTCCAGCGCACCCGTAAAATCATCTGCAATCATCAGCAGGCGAAGCATTGTTCGTGCCCCCTCACTTGTTTTTGTGCTTTCATTATGCCGTATCCGCCGCGGGAATGCACCCGGCGCAAGCGGGAAAAGCGTTTCATTTTAGCACGTTTTCAATTTTCTTTTTGTTTTGTTGGCAAAAACGTTCTATTTTGAAACCGCATTCTGTTTTCTTTTTGAACCAGACCGTTTATAATAGTTTCAAAGAGAAACACGGAGGGACGTTTTATGGTCGAGACTCACACCCGCATTCTGGGCATTGCCCCCTACGACGGAATGCGCACCGCCATGGAGCAGGCGGCGCAGGCCTACCCCAACGTTGAGCTGGAGGTGTACACCGGCGATCTGGAAGAGGGACAGGCCATCGTGCAGCGCATGGCCCCCAACAGCTACGACTGCATTATCTCCCGCGGCGGCACCGCCACCCTGATCCGGCAGGTGACCGACCTGCCGGTGGTGGATATCCATATCTCGGTGTATGATGTGCTGCGCACCATGAAACTGGCGGAGAACTACACCAGCCTGTACGCCATCGTGGGCTTTCCCAGCATCACCGAACCCGCCCACACCCTTTGCAGCCTGCTGAACTTTGATCTGGACATCCTCACCGTCCGCAGTGCCGAGGAGGTGCGCCACACCTTGGAGCGGCTCAAGCAGGGCGGCTACCGGATGGTGGTCTGTGATATGGTCACCCACACCATTGCCCGGGAGATGGGCTTTGACGCCTTCCTGATCACCTCCGGCATCGAGAGCCTGCACAGCGCCATCGATCAGGCGGTGAACATCAGCACATGGTTCGGCCAGCTGCGGCAGGAGAACCTGTTTCTACGCAGCATCACGCAGGAGCAGGGCGGCCGGGTGGTGGTGATGGAGCCGGACGGCAGCCTGTACTATAATAATATGAAGGACATCTCCCCGGAGCTGCACCGCTGTTTGCAGACCCATCTGCGGGAGATCCCCGCCACGGGCAGCTTAAAGTTCTATTACACCGAGCGCAGCCAGCTGTACAGCATCACAGCACAGGTGCTGCTGATGAACAATGTGCAGCGGTATCTGTTCTACTGCGTGCCCTCCCGCATCCCGCTGCATTCCAGCCGCCCGGGGCTGCGGTCGCTGAACAAAGGCGAGTGCGAGTATCTTTTCTCCAACAGCTTTTACAGCCTGAGCGGTGCCATGGGCACGCAGGACGCCGAGATCAACGCCCTTGCTGCCGTGCGCCAGCCCCTGTTCATCTGCGGCGAGCCGGGCACCGGCAAAGAGCAGATCGCCCGCTACCTCTACCTGCACAGCGCACTGGTAAACCGCCCCCTCGTGGTGGCAAACTGCGCTTTGATGAACGATAAATCATGGGATTTTCTGCTCAACCACTACAACTCGCCCCTGAACGCCAACGGCAACACGGTCTACTTCCAGAACTTTGAGGCTATCCCGGAACAGTGGAGCGCCGAACTGCTGGCTGCCATCGAGGAGACCGGTCTTGCCCGCCGGGTGCGGCTGCTGTTCTCCCGCTCGGTGCGCCCGGAAGAGCCGGTCTCGCCGGTCACCCGCCGCTTTATCGAGCGGTTGGCGCGCTGACGCTGGAACTGCCCCGCTGCGCAGCCGCTCGGACGAGATCCCGTCCCTTTCCAGTTTGTACCTGAACAGCCTGAATCTGGAGCTGGGCAAGCAGATCTCCGGCTTTGAGCCCCGCGCCATCGAGATGCTGCGGCAGTACCCGTGGCCGAACAACTACACCCAGTTCAAAAACCTGCTGCGCTCCCTTGCCACCCTGACGAACGGCCCTACATCCGCAGCAGCAGCGTGGCCGACCTGCTCTCCAAGGAGCGCAGTCTGCGCAGCGCCCCGGCAGCCCACCCGGCGGCAGTGGTCAGCACCGACACCTCCCGCACGCTAGAAAGCATCATCGGCGAGGTGGTGCAGCAGACGGTAGCCGCCCACGGCGGTAACCGCGCCGCCGCCGCCCGGCAGCTGGGCATCAGCCGCACGACCCTGTGGCGGTACCTTGGAAAAATCGAAGCCGGGGAGCCTACCGACCACACCTGATGCTTTTGACCCTCAACGGGTTCGTTTTCCGTGCTTCATACGGAGCACCGAAAGAACGTTTTGCAAAAATGTACAGCCTGCATCCATCGGATGCAGTTCAAGGGCTTGGGGATTTCCCAGCAAGCATTTTGCAACGCAAAAATGGTATATATATACGTGTGAAGACACCTCTTGTTAGCACTATGAGGCTGCTCAAAACGCCTCCCAAATTTGACAATCATTTTGCAAGAATGATCGTCCGTTTTCAAGCTCAACTTGAAGCAGACGGTTGTTTTTCTGCTCGGAAAAGTTCCGAGTTTGCATTCCGTTGCAAACAGAACGAGCTATCCAGCCCTCTCTTTTTACCAAGGTTTCCATCATTTTTTCTTGCAAGCTGCCGAAAGTAGCCTGTTTTCAAAAATTCATGTTGACACGGCTCAATTTTTGTGGTAATCTATTCCAACAATTTAATATAACATATTTACTTAGAGTTCCAGCTCGGCTCCCGAAGGAGCCGGAGCAAGTTTTTAACTTTCTTATCGCTACATAGCAAACCCGAACCAAGACCATCCCAGAAGGGATGGGCAGGTTCAGGTTGTTGTGTGGCGATTTTTTATTGCCAAATTCAGCACCGTACCTTGACAACCGCATGACCGTCTGCATGGGATACACGGCGAAGACCCTGAGAAGGAGAGCCGGAAAACGCCGCCGAAAGGGGGCAGGAAATCCATGCAGGGAGAACGGCTAAACGTTGATTTCTCAGTTACCAGAAAATAATGTGGTCAAATTGACCACATTATTTTTCTGTAACGCCAGTGAAAGGAGGGTCATCTCCATGTATGTGACAAACGAAGAATGGGAGCAGAACAATCAGGATTATTTGAAAGAATCGTATGAGGAAACGGGTTTTACCACCGGAGGATACGCTATCCGCAAACTTATCTGCGGCGGCTGCGGTCGGGTGTTCTACACCACCATCTACACCAAGAAATACTGTCACAGCTACTGGTGCGGCAATCAGGCCAACAATCGGCGGCAGCGGGAATACCGCCAAATGCGCCGTCAGGATTTAGTATGCCAGTGCTGCGGTGAAAAATTCACACCCAAACGTGCAGATGCCCGCTATTGCAGCAATGCCTGTCGGCAAAAAGTCTATCGAAAACGTGTTACAGATGCTGCAAGTGCTCAAAATGAGCACTTGGTTAAGCGTAACGCATCTGCCAAATGAAACCCAGTTCCTCACGAATGAGGGAACGGAAATTTATCGACCTGTTACGGAAAACCAAGTGGTCAAAATGAGCACATCGTTTTTCCGTAACGCCTCAATGTCGTTGAAAATCAGGTTGCCAAGATGACAACCTGATTCTGACCGTAACGAAATCAGTGGGTCAAAGTGGCCCACTGAAAAAACCGGACGAGCTGTCCATTTGGGACAGCTTGCCCGGAGCAAGAGTGCAGAGGTGCGGGTCGCCAGTGGCGACCTCAAAAGGCCGCAGGCATTTTGAAGCACCGACCGAGCCGACAGGCGAGACCGCAGCCCTTTGAAGGGAGTCAAGGGGGAACGCCTTTGCCCAGTGATATGATGCTGTGCGTCATATCCTACTGGGTATTATCTGGCGCAAAAAAGGCGGCAGATCCAGCAGCTTCGCTGCTGCGTTCTCCCCACCAAGCTGTTGAAACGGAGGGATGTC
>ENA-OQMZ01000837-OQMZ01000837.1-human-gut-metagenome-genome-assembly--contig:-NODE-837-length-12302-cov-2.642875_pt1 | contig 12302 bp, 18 predicted proteins | sample MGYA00242621_ERZ504862 | MGnify/ENA primary metagenome ERZ504862 (study PRJEB26092, sample SAMD00036393) | human gut metagenome | host: Homo sapiens | study: EMG produced TPA metagenomics assembly of... | reverse complement strand
GGAAAACGTTTTTGATTGATGCACGGGATGGCTATGGACGACCTTTTTTCTGCTTCGACGCGCGAGCGTTCCTTTAAAAATGCGCCGCTTGCGGTGCGCATGCGCCCCAATTCGCTCGACGAGTATGTGGGCCAGCAAAAGGCCGTCGGTAAGGGCTCATGGCTGCGTGCCGCGATTGAGCACGACGTGCTGTCGAGTGTGATTCTGTACGGGCCGGCCGGTACGGGCAAGACGACGCTGGCCCACATTATCGCCAACCATACCAAGAGCGAGTTTGTCGAGGTCAGCGCCGTGACGGGCACCGTAAAGGACTTGCGCCGCGTGATTGACGAGGCCAAGACGCGCCTGAATACGTACGACCGTCGCACCATTCTTTTCATCGACGAGATTCACCGTTTCTCTAAGTCGCAGCAGGATGCCCTGCTGCATGCGGTTGAGAACCGCACCGTCATTATGATTGGCGCCACGACGGAGAATCCGTACTTCGAGGTCAACTCGGCGCTGCTCTCGCGCGGTCGCGTGGTGGAGCTTGAGCATCTTAAAGACGAGGATATCGCCACGCTGATTGAGCGTGCGCTCGAGGCGCCGCAGGGTTTGAACGGCAAGTTCTCGGCCGATGAGGATACGGTTAAGACCATCTGTACCCTGCTGCGGGCGACGCTCGTTCGGCGCTCACGACGCTCGAGCTTGCGAGCGAGATTGCCGTCACGCGCTCCGATACCGGAGGGAACGCCCGCGCCGGCGGCGGGGGAGCGCTATCTCATCACTGTTGACGACGTGAAGATTGCCAATCCGCGCCGTGGCTTTTCGTACGACAAAAACGCTGACATGCACTACGACATCATCAGTGCGTTTATTAAGTCTATGCGCGGTAGCGACCCCGATGCACGATTTATTGGCTCGCGCGCATGATTGACGCGGGGGAGGATCCTAAGTTTATCGCTCGTCGTATCATGATTCAGGCTTCTGAGGATGTTGGCAACGCCGACCCACAGGCGCTTTTGGTGGCACATGCCGCGTTTAAGTCTGCCGAGGTCATTGGCTATCCCGAGTGCCGTATTAATCTGGCTCAGGCTGCTCTCTATGTGTGCTTGGCGCCTAAATCCAACGCGTGCGAGGCTTCGATCGATGCGGCGTTGGCCGATATCCATTCAAGTGGGCTGCGCCGAGGTGCCGAGTTATCTGCGCGATCGTCATCGCCCGGGCAGCGACGAATACGGTGTGTATAAGTATCCGCATGATTATCCCGAAGGCTGGGTCGATCAGCGTTATTTGCCCGAGGGGCTGGAGCGCGGTGCGTTTTGGCAGCCTGCGGGCCGTGGCTGGGAAGAGTGGCGCGTAGAGCAAAGCGAGCGCGACCGTAGCGGCAGAGCGCCCAAGTAGGTCCTTGGGACCTCGCACATTCCCTTTGGGTATCTTTCCCCTTCTTTGGGGTACCATGAACAGCGTCTGTATTTCGATTCCTTCGGGAGGCTTGTATGAGTCCCATTCAAATCGCCCTGCTGCTGCTCGCCGTTGCCGGTGTGTGGGCTGTTATCGAGCTCGCGCTCACGCTGCGCAAGACCCGCAACGTCGTTGATTCGCTCGATAAGACCGTAAGCGATCTCAATAACACCATCGCCGAGGCTCAGCCTGTGGTGGCAAAGCTCGATGGTGCTGTTGACGAGCTTGCGCCGGCGCTTGCCAGATGGAGCCGCTGCTCAAGTCGAGCAAGACTGCCGTTGACGCCCTGACGTCCAACCTCGTTGAGGTTGAGGCGGTCGTTCGCGACATCTCTGAGGTCACGGGCACCATGGCCGAGGCAAGCAACGCTGTGTCGAGCGTGACTGATTCTGCTGCTGGCGCCGTGCAGAAGCTTTTCAATAAGGTGAAGGCTCCTGCAGCCGACGCCGATCGCAAGCTCGCCGCTGCCGCCACTGAGGCCGAGCAGCCTACCGAGCGCGTTCTGATTGGTGAGGCTGAGGACGAGGCCGTCGATGGTGCGGATGCGGCTCAGAAGCCCGCAGCCAAGCCTGCTCAGTATTACACCTATACGCCCGCCGAGACCTCCGAGGAGTCCTGCATGAGTAGCGAAGCAACTTGCCCCATTACGCTGAGCGTTGCCGGTGATCCGCGTCTCGCGCGCCTTGTGCGCATGACGGCGGCAAATGTCGGTGCGCTGTGCTCTATGTCCGTCGATCGCATCGAGGACATCCGTATGGCTGCCGAGGAGGCCTTCATCTTTGGCTGCACGGCCGTTGATTCTGACGACATTTCGATCAAATTCGACGTCGACGAATCGCACGTGGGCATGACCTTTACCTTTGGTGACCAGGCGACTGTCGATGAGGATGATCAGGCTGCCGTGTATGCCGAGCTCATTCTGGCAAGCGTGTGCGATTCCTACGAAAAGACTGCGGCGCCCCTGACGCTTTCCCTCGACCTCAAGGCGGATATCTAATATGACCGAACGTTCCGGAGCGGTAAGACCGCTTGGGACAAGGAGAAAACCCGCGAGCTGTTTCGTCGCTACAAAGAGACCGGTGATCCGGACGCACGTGAGCAGCTCGTCATGTCCCATATGAACCTGGTAAGGTTTCTTGCCAACAAATTTAAGAACCGCGGCGAGCCGCTCGACGACCTCATGCAGGTCGGCTATCTGGGTTTGCTCAAGCTATCGACCGCTTTGACCCCGAGCGCGGACTCGAGTTCACGACGTTTGCCACGCCTACCATCCTGGGCGAGATTAAGCGTCACTTCCGTGATAAGGCTGGAGCGTGCGCGTGCCGCGCCGTTTGCAGGAGCTTTCTGCCAAGGTTAACCAAGCTACCGACAAGCTCACTAACGAGCTGCAGCGCTCGCCTAGGGTTGAAGAAATCGCTGAGTACCTGGGTGTGACCGTCGACGAGGTGCTGGAGGCCATGGAATCGTCTTCGGCCTATACCTCGGTGCCCATCGAGGCTCCTGGCGCGTCCGATTCCGATGATGCCCCCTCGATTCTCGATCGCTATGCTGATGACGACAACGAGCTCGATTTTACCGATGACCGCCTGGTGATCGAGGAGGCCATTCGCGATTTTTCTCCGCGCGAGCGTGAGGTTATCGAGCTGCGCTTTGTGAAGGGCATGACCCAGATCGAGATCGCTAAGAAGTTGGGTATCTCGCAGGTGCAGGTTTCGCGCCTGCTGCGCCGTACCCTTAAGAAGATACAGGACAAGATCGACCCCGACGGAGTGATGGTTCGTTCATGATTGAGCACCCCCAACAAACCGACCGCACGCTGCGCGATACTCGTATTCTGACGCTTCGCATTTGGGCTGTCGTCGGCTGCATTGTCATCGCAGCCGTCATCTTTAACCTTATGGGTATCCTCGCGCCGGTTATCGAGTTTCTCGCTGTCGGTTCCATCATCGCTTTTGTGATGTCGCCGATCACTAACTGGCTCGAGCATCACGCGTCGGTCGTGGCATCGGTTCGCTCATCGCGCTGATCGTGGTTGTGGCAGTGCTCGTCGCGTCGTCTGCATCCTGTCGCCTATTTTGCTCGGTCAGATTATGGAAGTCCTGAGCCGTCTGCCTGAGCAGCTTCGCGTTGCGGGCGGTGATCTCAACGAGATGATTTCGCACGCTAAGACGCTCAACAACACGCCGCTCAAGGAGTACTTGGACGATAATCTGTCTTCGCTGGTTACTGTGGCGTCCAAGTACGTATCGCAAATCGCCGCTGAGCTCGGTCGCGGCGTGTTCCCGCTTATTACCAACACGGCCTCGCAGCTGTTCGTAATCTTCCTAGGTTTGGTGCTTGCCTACTGGCTGGCCTGCGACTACCCCCGCATGCACCACGAGGTCTGCACCATCATTGGCCAGGAAAAGGAGACCTCGTACCGCTTTATGGTCGCGATTCTTTCGCGCTCGGTCGGCGGTTATATGCGCGGCATGGTCGTGACGTCTATCTGCGGTGGCATCCTCGCTTTATCGGCTTTACGCTCATTGGCCATCCCTACGCGGCACTCATGGCCATCTTTACCGGCATCATGCACTTGGTCCCGGTTGTCGGTCCCTGGGTAAGCGCGGCGATCGCCACGGTGCTCGGCTTTATGTTCAGCCCCATGCTGGCGTTGTGGACGCTCGTTGTGACCATGGTGGCTCAAAACGTCACCGATAACGTCATTTCCCCCAAGGTCATGCAGAGTTCGGTGCAGGTGCATCCCATCATGAGCCTGACGGCCCTCGTTATTGGTTCGGCACTCATGGGTCCCATCGGCATGGTCATCGCCATTCCGCTGTGCGCGGCCCTCAAGGGCATTTTCGTCTACTACTTTGAGAACGAGACCGGTCGCCAGCTCGTGGCATACGACGGCGCTGTATTTAAGGGCACGCCATATCGCGATGCCGAGGCAACCCGGTCGCCGCCTACGACGCGCTTGGAGACGATACGTTCATTTACGAGTCCGAGCTCATCGGCAACGAGACCGCGCCCGAGGCCCAGGCGATGCCCAAGCCCGAGCTCGAGAATCCCTGGATCAAGCTCTCGGGCCTGCAGCCCGATGCGACGAGCTTTTTCAAGAATCCCTTCGCCAAGGACGATGACTCCAACTCGGACGACGATACCAAAACCGGCATCGACGGCTCCATGGACGATTCCGATTCCAAATAGGCACCGCTAGCGTTTCTTGAAGTTGTAAATGACAAGAAACGCGAGCAAAGCGATTGATAAGGGGCCGGCTACATAGAAAAAGAGAACGTCAATTGCGCGTAGAGTGTAATAGCTTTATCGCCGGACATTACTGCATACAATACGTAGCCAAATAATGGTTGGTTTGCGTACCAGCAGGAGAAAGCCAAAAGCGCTAAAAGTGCTACAACCAGAAGTGCATTCAGGACAAATCGTTTGCTTTTCATCGATCGCTCCTTCCGGGTGAATCTTATATGTAATTCTACAGTAGCCTTTTTCAAAGCATCGCATGCTCCTAAATAACGTGCACTTTCGCTGTAGGGTCGGCTTTATGTCGGCCCTCTTTTTTGCACTTGCGCGGCGGGATGGTAATATCGTTACGTTTGAACTGTTTCGATGTGAAACCGAGGAGATTCCCTCTATGAGTGCTGACTACCCGTCAATGACTACGGCCGAGATCCGCTCCAAGTTCCTCAACTTCTTTGAGGAGCGCGGTCTTAAGCTCTATCCTTCTTCGTCCCTTGTTCCCGACGACCCCTCGCTGCTGCTTGCCAACGCCGGCATGAACCAGTTTAAGGAGTACTACCAGGGCAAGAAGACCATGAAGGAGATCGGCGCGATTTCCTGCCAGAAGTGCGTCCGCACCAACGACATCGACTGCATCGGCGAGGACGGCCGTCACCTGTCGTTCTTTGAGATGCTCGGTGACTTCTCCTTTGGCGGCGTCTCCAAGCAGCAGGCTTGCGCTTGGGCCTTCGAGCTCATCACCAAGGAGTTCAAGCTGCCGCTCGACCGCCTGTACTTTACCGTCTTTACCGAGGACGACGAGACTCATGACGTGTGGCGCTCTCTGGGCGTTGCCGAGGATCACATCTCCCGCCTGGGCGAGGACGACAACTTCTGGGCCGCCGGCCCCACCGGCCCCTGCGGTCCGTGCTCCGAGATCTACTTTGACATGGGCGAGGAGGTCGGCTGCGGCAGCCCCGACTGCAAGCCTGGCTGCGACTGCGACCGCTTCCTGGAGTTCTGGAACCTCGTCTTTACCCAGTACGACCGCCAGGAGGACGGCTCCATGCCGGAGCTGCCGCACCGCAACCTCGATACGGGCATGGGCTTGGAGCGCATGGCCGCTATCATGCAGCACAAGACCGCTAACTACGACGGCGACCTGATGCAGCACCTCATCAAGCTCGGTGAGGAGATTAGCGGTAAGACCTATGACGCCGACGATTACTCCGGCGCCAGCCGCTCGTTGCGCATCATCGCCGACCACTCCCGTGCCGTCGACTTTATGATCTCGGACGGCATTCTCCCCGGTAACGAGGGTCGCGAGTACGTCCTTCGCCGCCTGCTCCGCCGTGCCGTGTTCCACGGTCGCCTCCTGGGTATCGAGGGAGCCTTCCTGACCAAGTTCATCGACGAGTCAACGCTCAGATGGGCGAGGCTATCCCGAGCTGCTCAAGAACGTTGCGCTCGTTAAGGGTATCGTCGCCTCTGAGGAGGAGCGTTTCTCCACGACGCTCGACAACGGCCGCGTTTACCTGGACGAGGCCCTGGCCGCACTCGCCGAGGGCGCCGTGCTCCCGGGCGATGTCGCCTTTAAGCTCCACGATACTTTTGGTTTCCCCATCGACCTGACCGTCGAGATTGCCGGCACCGCCGGCCACGACGTCGACATGGACGGCTTCACCGCTTGCATGGAGGACCAGAAGGCCCGTGCTCGCGCCAATGCTAAGGGCGACGCCTGGGGCAGCTTCAACGACGTGTGGGTCGAGCTTTCGGACAAGGTCGCTGCGACTGAGTTCGACGGCTATGACAACGATGTGATCGAGGTCGCCAAGGTTGTCGCCATCGTGCGCAACGGCGAGTCTGTCGAGTCCGCTGCCGCTGGCGAGGACGCCGAGGTCGTGCTTGACCGTACCCCGTTCTATGCCGAGATGGGCGGCCAGCAGGGTGACGCCGGCGAACTTCCGCCGAGGGCGTTGCACTGACCGTTTCCGATACTAAGAACCACAACGGCCTGTATGCTCACGTCGCGCACGTCACCGAGGGTACGTTGACCGTAGGCGCTACCGTGACCGCCACGCTCGACGCCGAGCGCCGTGGCTTCCTGCGCCGCAACCACACCGCCACGCACCTGCTCGACGCCGCCCTTAAGCACATCCTGGGCGAGCATGTGTCCCAGGCCGGCTCGCTGGTGACGCCCGAGCACCTGCGCTTTGACTTCACGCACTTCGAGGCCCTGTCCTCCGAGCAACTCAAGGCTGTCGAGGATCTGGTCAACCAGCAGATCTTCGCTTCCAAGCCGGTTGTGACCCGCGTTATGGGCATCGATGAGGCTAAGGCCGCCGGTGCTGTCGCCCTGTTTGGCGAGAAGTATGGTGACGTCGTCCGCGTCGTCTCCGTGGGTGCCGAGGACCAGCCGTTCTCCCGCGAGCTCTGCGGTGGTACGCATGCTGCCAACACTGCCGAGATCGGCCTGTTCAAGATTATCTCCGAGTCCTCCACGGGCTCGAACGTCCGCCGTATCGAGGCCGTGACCTCTAGGGGCGCACTCGACTACATGGCCGACCGCCTGGCACTTGTTGACGCCGCTGCCGCTGCGCTCAAGTGCCGTGTCGACGAGGTTCCCGCTCGTGTGGAGAACCTGCAGGCCGAGTTGCGCGAGACGTCTAACAAGCTCAAGAAGGCGCTGACCGGTGGCTCCTCCGACGCTATCTCCAGCGCCATCGAGGGTGCCGTCGAGCTCGACGGCTATAAGCTCGTCGTCGCTGAGCTCCAGGGCCTTGAGGCTGCTGACCTGCGCAACGTCTGGGATACCGTGCACCAGAAGGTCGCCGGCCTGTCGCCTGCGTCGTTGCCAGCGTGACCGAGAAGGGCACGCCTGCGTTGCTCGCCGCCGGTTCCGACGACGCCGTGAAGGCCGGTTTCCACGCCGGCAACGTGATTAAGCAGATTGCGGCCTGGTCGACGGTCGCGGTGGCGGCCGTCCCAACATGGCCCAGGCCGGTGGCAAGAACGCCGCCGGTATCGCCGATGCCCTCGCGGCCGCCAAGACCGCGCTCGGCGCCTAAGTAGTCGCTGTGGTCGCGCTCGCGCTGGACATAGGGGAGACCAGGATCGGCATCGCCGTCTCGAGCCGTGATGGCAAGATGCGATGCCCGTCAAGGTGCTCCCGGCCGCCGAGGTTACCGGTATGGCCAAGACGTTCCGTTACCTGGTCGAGGACTATGAGCCGACATCTTGGTGAGCGGGCGTCCCCTGACCATGGCCGGCGAGCCCGGCCCCCCAGGCCGAGCGCGTTGCCGCCGTAGCGCAAAAGATCGCCGACGAGCTCGACCTTCCGCTGGAGTTTGAGGACGAGCGCCTGTCCTCGCAAGAGGCCAAGCGTATCCTGCGCGAGCAGGGACTCAACGAAAAGCAGATGAGGGCAAGATCGACATGATCGCCGCCAGCCTGTTCTTGCAGACGTGGCTCGATCGCAAAAACGAGGAGGTTTCGCATGTCTAGCGCTTTCGATCCGCGCCAGCCGAATCGTACACGACAGCCTGCGCCACGCCCTGTATCGTCCGGTCAGCGTCCGATGCAACCGACTCAGCGCGCGGCCCAACCCGCCGCACGTTCGGCGCAGCCCTCTTCTCGCCCCACTCAGCCACTCAGCGTCCGGGCCAGCAACCTGTTCGTCGTCCTGCTCAGCAGTCTGCTGCCCATACAGCCCAGCCCGCGGGCGGTTCCCGCTTTAAGCAGCAGACGCCTACCAGCGCGCGCAGGCCCCTCAATTGCACGCGCATCATGCACGCGGCTCGCACGGCGTTGCTCCGGCCACGCGCTCGAGCTATAACACGCGCGCTCGCCGTGGTGCCCAAAAGAAAAGCTCGCCGGTGCCTATGATTATCGGTGCTGTGGTTGCGGCGATCGTTCTCGCTGCCATCGCCTTCTTCGCCGTACCGGCTGTCAAGGGCCTTTTTGCCGGTGAGGATGCGAAAGTCACTGCTGGCCAGCAGGTTACTATCACTATTCCGATGGTGCCTCGGGTGACAGCATCGCTTCGATTCTCTCCGAGAACCATATCGTCGAAAATCCCAAGGATTATTACGCGGCGGTCAAAAAGCTCAACGCCGACATGTCGCTCAAGCCCGGCACGTACTCGTTCACGACGCTGATGGATGCGACCAAGGTCGTTCAGCAGCTCATGGAGGGGCCCAATGCCGGCTCCGATGCACTGACAATCCCAGAGGGCCTGACGGTCGACCAGGTTGCCGACCGCGTGGCCCAGGCGTACGACAGCATCTCCAAAGAGGACTTCCTCAATCAGGCCAAGGCTAGCAATTATGTAAACGACTATCCGTTCCTCAAAGGCGCTGCCAACGATTCGCTCGAGGGCTTCCTGTTCCCCAAGACCTATTCGCTGGGCAAGGACCCGAGTGCCGATGACGTCGTCCGCGCCATGCTCGATCAGTTCAACACCGAGTACAAATCGCTCGATTTTGCCGGTTGCGAGGCCAAGATCAAGGAGCGCTACGGCGTGGAGATGTCCGATTACGACATCATCAATCTCGCTTCCATCGTTGAGCGCGAGGGCCTCAATGCCGAGCAGCGTGCGCATGTGGCCTCGGTGTTTTACAACCGTCTTGCCGGCAAGCTCGACGGTCTACGCTACCTCAATAGCGATGCGACCATGATGTATGTCACCGGCGGCGAGGTTACCGCTGACGACCTGCAGAGCGATAGTCCGTACAACACCTATAAGCATGAAGGCTGCCGCCCACGCCCATCTGCTCTCCGTCGCTCGAGGCGCTCAAGGCAACCCTTGAGCCCACCGACTCCGATGACCTGTATTTCTACATTACGCAGGACGAGGAGTATTTCTCTCAGACCTACGAAGAGCACCAACAGTCTTGGAATTAAACATGAGGATTTTCAGCCCCAAACGATATGTTGCCTCGGTCGACCGCATCGACCTTGATACCCTGTGGGCCGACGGCAAGCGCGCCATTTTGCTCGACCGCGATAACACCCTGGTGCCGCGTGATACCGAGCAGGTTCCCGCTGCCGTCTCGGCCTGGCTCGACGCCGCTCGCTCCAAGGGCTTTAAGCTGTGCATGGTGTCGAACAACTGGCATCGCGACCAGGTCATGAGCTCAGCACGCGAGCTGGGGCTCGAGGCCATCAGCCATGCCATGAAGCCGGCCCCTTTCGCCCTCAAAGCGGGACTTAAGCGCCTGGGTGCCACGGCCGATGAGGCCGTGCTGATCGGTGACCAGCTGTACACGGACGTGTGGAGCGGTAACTTTGCCGGCGTCGATACGATTTTGGTAAAGCCGCAGGCAACTCAGGACCTGTGGTATACGCAGATTTTCCGTATTTTTGAGCGCCGGGCCCTGCGCGACCTTCCCTGCGAGGAATAGGTTTCGTCATGTCCCAGCACACCAAGCACGGCTGCGACCATATCTTCTTTATCGGGTTTTTGGGTGCGGGCAAATCGACGCTCGCGCGCAACGTGGGCACCATGTTCAAGCGTCGGTTTATCGATACCGACCGCCTGGTCGTGCGCCGTTGCGGCAAATCGGTAACCGAGATTTTTGAAACCGAGGGCGAGGAGCGCTTTCGCGAGCTCGAAACCTCGGCGCTCCGTTCGGTCCAAAGCGAGCGCAGCTTGCTGGTTTCGTGCGGTGGCGGCATTGTCGAGACGCCGGTCAATATCGAGCTCATGCACCAGATGGGTACCTGTGTGTACCTCGAGGGCGATTTTGAGGATTCGATGCGCCAGATCCGCCGCTCCGACACGCGTCCCGATTTCCGCTCGCCCGAGCACGCGGCGCTGCTCTTTGAGCATCGCCGTCCGTTGTATCGTCAAGCTGCCGATCTTACCCTTGATATTCGCAACAAGTCCTTCGAGGACGTTTCCTACCTTTGTGCCGAGATGCTTTTGGAGCGTGGACTGCTATGATTCGCCGTCAACTCATCAATTTCCAAAATCGCAGTGTCGATGTTCGCGTCGGATTGGGCGCGTTCGAGGAGCTGTCGCGCATGTTTGCCTCGGCTGTGGGCAAACCCAAGCGGGCGATGGTGGTTTGGAACAGCGCCACATCCGAGCGTTTTGGCGAGGTTGTCGAGCATGCGCTGGTCGACGCCGGTTTTGCCGTGTCGCCGCTTGTCCTCGAGGTTTCGCCTGCCGGTGCTACGCTGGCCGATGCCGATACCGTTTTTGGCGCCCTGTCGGCTAACGGCATTACCTGCGACGATCTCGTTGTCGCTGTCGGCGACACGGCGACCTGCTCGGTCGTTTGCTGGTGTGCCAATCAGTGGTGCGGTCGCACCGAGTGCGCCTTGCTGCCGACGACGTTCGACGCCATGCTCACGGTCGCGACGACTATGAAGCCACTCGTCGCCTCGTCGGCGAATGCGCTTCCCGCTATCGCGTTCCGTCCCGAGCCGGGCTTGGTCGTGTGTGACCTCGAACTTGTTCGCGAAGCGGACCCCGAGGACCTCAAGCTCGGTTATGCGGTACTTGTTGGCACTATGCTTTCGAGCAGCAAGTCCCGTTGGAATCAGTTTACCGAGACCGTCCCCGAGATTCTCGCTGGCGAGGAAGTCGCGCTCGTCAATGCCGTTCAGTGGTCTCAGACTGCCCACAAGGACGTACTGATGGCCACGAACCCGAGCGCCCGCCATGCGCTCGATTTTGGCAAGACGGGGGAGCGTACCCTGCGCGCTGCTTGGGCGATGCCGCTTCGCAGGTCCCTGCCTACCAGCTGTTGTCCGAAGGTATGCGCTTTGAGGCGCGCCTAGCACATGATGCCTGCGACTTCGATATCGATTACGTCTTTGAGGTCGATGACTGCTTGGAGGACTTTGGTATCGAGGAGTTTGCCTTCGATCTGGAGCCCGCCGCATATATCGAGGAGTTCCGCAGGCAGCAGTTTGTCCGCTCGAACCGCAGTATGTTGCCGCTGCCCGCGGCACTTGGCGCCATTCGTCTAACGAGCGTTGAGGACGAGGTTCTTGAGCGCCATGCTCACGCCTACTTGGCTTCTCGCAAAGAACTTCTCTAAGTTTTATTGACATCCATCGTCTTTCGTATCATGTTGAGGTGCGGGTTTTCAATCGGTTGCGGATCGCGTGCGAATCCGTCTTTCGATCGGGACCCGTCCCGCTTTTATGAGGACAACAAGAAAGGAATCTGCATGTCTGAGTTTGCTGCCGGTCCTGCCGGTCGTATCGAGCGTGTCCGTGCCCTGATGGCCGAGCGCGGCTACGACGCCATCGTCGTGCGCGACGAGGCCAACCTCCGTTGGCTCACGGGCGTGAGGGGCGTCTTCGACTACACCTTCGAGTTCCCTCACGCCGCGTTTATTACGGCCGATCAGTGCCTGTTCCACACCGACTCGCGCTATCTCAACAGTTTTGAGGAGAACACGCCCGCCTGCAGCCCCTGGGTCTACGACATGGACGAGGGCACCATCCCCGGCTGGGTCGCCGGCAAGATTGCGGCCAACAAATGCCGTGTCTGCGCCGTCGAGGATGACATGCAGATTAACTTCTACCAGGGTATTCAGCGTGGTCTGGAGGGCCGCTCCATTGCCTGCATGCTGCCGCTGATGCATGACGACATCCGCAAGATGCGTGCCATAAAGGATGCCGAGGAG
>ENA-OQMZ01000836-OQMZ01000836.1-human-gut-metagenome-genome-assembly--contig:-NODE-836-length-12309-cov-2.871368_pt1 | contig 12309 bp, 15 predicted proteins | sample MGYA00242621_ERZ504862 | MGnify/ENA primary metagenome ERZ504862 (study PRJEB26092, sample SAMD00036393) | human gut metagenome | host: Homo sapiens | study: EMG produced TPA metagenomics assembly of... | reverse complement strand
CAGATGGTGGCGGCGCTCCAGCGGCTGGTGCGCAGGCGCAGTGTGGAGGCCGGACCCGCTGCCGGGCAAGCCCTTTGGCGAGGAGGTGGATGCCTGCTTTGCCGAGGCGCTGACCCTCTGCCATGAGCTGGGCTTTGAGACCACCGACATGGATCGGTACATCGGCTGGTGCGAGATCGGCACCGGGGACGAGATGGTGGCGGTGCTGGGGCATCTGGACGTGGTGCCCGAGGGCGAGGGCTGGCATCACCCGCCCTACGCCGCCGAGATCGAGGACGGCAGGCTGTATGGCCGGGGTTCCATTGATGACAAAGGCCCGGTGGTGGCCAGCCTGTTCGCGCTGAAGGCCATCCGGGATCTGGGTATCCCGCTCCACCGCCGTGTCCGGCTGCTGTTCGGCCTGAACGAGGAGACCAACGACCGGGACGTGTTGTACTACAAGGCCCACGGCGGGGAGATCCCGGTGCTTGGCTTCACCCCGGACGGCGAGTATCCGCTCATCAACGGGGAAAAGGGCATCCTGAACGAGAGCTATGCCGTTCAGCTGCACCAGACCGGGGCCTGGCAGCTGAACAGGGTGCAGGGCGGCGTGGCCGGTAATGTGGTGCCGGACTACGCCTGCGCTGTGCTGACCGCCCCGGCGGGAGCCTCCCTGCCGGAGGCAGAGCACATCACCGTGACGGCCATCCCCGGCGGCTATCAGGTGGAAGCGGTGGGCGTTTCGGCCCACGGCAGCCACCCGGAGCAGGGCGAAAACGCCATCGGGCGGCTGGTGTGCTACCTTGACCGGCTGCCGCTGGAGGGGGATGCAAAACAGGCCGTGCACTTTCTGGCTGAAAAGCTGGGCACCGACCCCTACGGCGAGCGTCTGCTGGGCCACCGGCTGGAGGACGCGCTCTCCGGCCCCATGAGCTGCAACTGGGGGCTGATCGAGGGCGACGCGCAGCATCTGTGGGTCAAGCTGAACTACCGCTATCCCGTGACCATGGAACGGGCGGACTGCAGCCCGCTGTGCAGGCCGCCTTTGAGGCCGCAGGCTGGGCGCTGGATGGCAGGTGCACAAGGAAAAGCTCTACTACCCTGCCGAGACCCCGCTGGTCAGCGCCCTGCTGGAGGTTTACCGGGATGCCACCGGCGACAATGCCCCGCCCAAGTGCATCGGCGGCGGCACCTACGCAAGATGCTGCCCAATGTGGTGGCCTTTGGCCCCTGTTCGCGGGTGACCCGGTCACAGAGCATCAGCCCGATGAATGCATCGATCTGGAACGTCTGGTGCAGAACGCCAGATCATTGCAAACGCCATTGTCAAGCTGGCAAACCTGCCGCTGGAATAAGAAGGAGGACGGGACTATGAAGATCACGCAGGTGCGGCTGGGCCGCATTTCCACCCCGCTGCGGGTGCGTTCAAAACGGCACTGCGCACTGTGAACAGCGTTGAGGATGTTATCGTGGAGCTCCACACCGATACCGGTGCGGTGGGCTACGGCGAAGCACCCCCGACTGGTGTCATCACCGGCGACACCACCGGGGCCATCCTTGGTGCCATTCGGGATCATATCGCCCCTGCCTGCTGGGCCGCGACCTTGATGAGTTCGAGGATCTGACCGCCGCCGTGCAGAAGGCGCTTGTCCACAATACCAGCGCCAAGGCCGCTGTGGATATGGCCCTGTGGGATCTGCTGGGCCAGAAGTACAGCGCCCCTGTTTACCGGATGCTGGGCGGTGCCCGCAGGAACATCGTGACCGATATCACCATCAGCGTCAACCCGCCCGAGGAGATGGCCCGGGATGCCCGCACCGCCGTCCAACGCGGCTACGACTGCCTGAAGGTCAAGGTTGGCATTGACCCTGAGCTGGATGTGGCCCGCCTTGCTGCGGTGCGGCAGGCCGTGGGCCGGGACATCAGGCTCCGCATCGATGCCAACCAGGCATGGAACGCCAAGCAGGCGGTCCGCATCCTGAACCAGATGCAGGAGAAGGGGCTGGACATTGAGTTCGTGGAGCAGCCCGTGCCCGCCGCAGACCTTGAGGGAATGCAGTATGTCACCCGCCATGCCGATGTGCCCGTGCTGGCCGACGAGAGCGTGTTCAGCCCGGCAGATGCCCTGCGGATCATGCAGACCGGCGCGGCCGACCTTGTGAACATCAAGCTGATGAAGTGCGGCGGCATCACCAATGCCCTGCGCATTGCCGCCGCCGCTGAGGTGTACGGCGTGGAGTGCATGATCGGCTGTATGCTGGAAGCAAAGATCTCCGTCAACGCCGCTGTGGAGCTGGCCTGCGCCAAGAAGATCATCACCAAGATCGACCTTGACGGCCCGGTGCTCTGCAGCGAGGACCACATCCTCGGCGGTGCCGTGTTTGACGAAAAGAACATCACCGTCTCCGACGCGCCCGGCATGGGCATTCAGGCTTTGTGCCCGGCAAGGTGTCCTATCTCGACTAAAACAGGAACAGACCGCATCCCGAAACCCACGGGGTGCGGTCTCTTTTTGTGAAATTGTATTCTGTGTGCGGACAGTGAAAAAGCTCGTGTCTGTATATGTTGAAATGAAAAACAAAAAAAGCGGGTAAAATCTTTGACTTTTTGGCCTGCAAGGCGTATAATCGTACTTGTTCCGTGTAGAGGAATGGGAAAACTGTGCGCGATAGGCGCACAATCTGGATAGGGGAGTAGAAAAGTTATGAAAACGTTGAAAGCGGTTGCGGCAAGGTACAACGCCACCAGCTGATCCTGCGCATCGTCATCGGCCTTGCGGTCGGTGCGGTGCTGGCACTGGCGGTGCCCGGTGCGGGCTGGGTGGAAGAGTTCGGCAGCCTGTTCGTGGGTGCCTGAAGGGCATTGCCCCGGTGCTGGTGTTCGTTATCGTGGCCAGTGCGCTGGCGCAGGGCACGTCCAGGCTGGACCGGCGCTTTGGCACGGTCATCTGGCTGTACATGCTCACCACCTTCCTGGCCGCCGCCATTGCGGTGGTGACCAGCTTCCTGTTCCCTCAGACCGTCGTTCTGGCTGAGGCGGCAGAATCCGAGGTGGTGCCCCAGGGTCTGGGCGATGTGATGAACACCCTGCTCACCAACTTTGTGGCAAACCCCGTCAGTGCCCTGCTGAACGGCAATTACATCGGCATTCTGTTCTGGGCCTGCCTGTTCGGTCTGGCCATGAAGAGGTACGGCGCGGACAGCACCAAGCTGTTCCTGGCGAACACAGCGGATGCAGTTTCCCAGATCGTCCGCTGGATCATCAATCTGGCACCCTTCGGCATCATGGGCCTTGTGTACACCAACGTGTCCAGCAATGGTCTGTCCATCTTTACCCAGTACGGCAGGCTGCTGCTCCTGCTGGTGGGCACCATGCTCTTTATGGCACTGGTCGTCTCGCCCTTTATCATCTTTGTGTATCTGCACTGCAACCCGTATCCGCTGGTGTTCCGCTGCCTGCGTGAATCCGGCCTGACCGCCTTCTTCACCCGCAGCTCTGCCGCCAACATCCCGGTCAACATGGATCTGTGCGAAAAGCTGGGGCTGGATAAGGATATGTATTCCGTCTCCATCCCCCTGGGCGCTACCATCAATATGGATGGTGCCGCCATCACCATTACCATTATGACGCTGGCTGCGGCCAATACGCTGGGCATTCAGGTGTCCCTGCCCGCCGCCATCCTTCTTTCGGTGATGAGCGCTCTGGGTGCCTGCGGCGCTTCCGGCGTGGCTGGCGGCTCCCTGCTGCTGATCCCCATGGCCTGCTCCCTGTTTGGCATCTCCAATGATATCGCCATGCAGGTGGTCGGTGTCGGCTTTATCATTGGCGTGGTGCAGGATTCCGTGGAAACTGCCCTGAACTCCGCCGGTGACGTGGAATTTGCCGCCACTGCGGAATATCACCAGTGGCGCAAGGAGGGCAAGCCCCTGCCGGTGTTCCTGTGCAAGTGATGCAAAACTGAAATGGCTTTTCAAAGGCTGCTGTGCTGCTGGCACGGTGGCCTTTTTGTTTGGAACTTTTTTCTGGGCATTTTGCACAGGAAAGCCCTCGTCCTGTTGGAAATTGACGGATTCTGACGGATTTTGCACGATAAGAACTCTTTTTGTAGAAGAAATTCTGGGCAAAACGGAGAGAAAATCTGAAAAAACTTTCCAAACAAGGTTTCAATCGTCCATGTATACAAGAACTTTATTTTCATAAAAAACGTTTTGTGCTAGTTGCGCAAAGAACGAAAGAACGTTAAAAATGTATCACTAAATTCATAGTTTGTTCATAGAATTTATAAAACGATTTCATAATTGAGTGGCATAATATGGCCATCCTCAGAGAGGGGAACAAAAGAACGAAGGGTTCTGAACGGTTCCGCTCTGAGGATGCAGGGAGATAGAGCCCTGCCAAAAACACAATGACATTTACCGATATACGGAGGATATTTATTATGATGAACAAGAACACTGCGATTCTGGACAACACTATGATGGACGCTTACCTGACTGTTACCGAGGGCGTGTCCGATAACTGCGGTATCGGCCTGGCTTTTGCAAGCCTGCTCGAGAGCGCAAAGAAGAACTTTGTCAACCAGAGCAACCGCCGTTCTGTCAATGCAAGCTTTGCCGGCTGATCTTCTCCAATTTGCCGGTTGAAGATTCTCCTTCTTTTTTTGTTACAGCTGCTGCCACACTGTAATATGAACTGAAAAGCCCGGAACCACCTGCCGCCATAGCAGGTACGGTTCCGGGCTTTTTTGCTGTGTGGGTTCGGTCAGCGCAGGGGGGTTAAGCCGTCAGCCTGGCTTTCTGCAGCGCGGCCACGATCAGCGGAATGAGGATGAGCTGCGCCACGATGCCGGGCACGGCAGTGAGCACCGCACCGGACAGGAACGCGCTGAACGGGAAGCTGGAGCCGGACAGACCGGCCAGCACAAAGCGCACTGCACCCCAGACAAGGCGGCCTGCCACCATCGAGGTAACAAGGGTGGCGTAGATCATGGGCAGGGTGTGCTGCACCTTGCGGTACATGAAACCGGCCACAGCGCCGTATGTGGCCAGCTCAAAGGCCATGGCGATGGCAATGGGGTACATCGGGGGCATCCCGAACAGCACCGAGCGGAGCAGCGGGGCGGCAAAGCCCAGTGCCAGGCCCCAGGGGCCGCCCAGCACAAAGCCAGCCAGCAGCACCGGGAAGTGCATGGGGCAGAGCATATTGCCGATCTGAGGCACATGGCCGGTGATCATGGGCAGCACAAAGGCCAGTGCCAGAAACAGTGCGGCCAGCACCAGATCACGGGTCGTGGAACGGGTCTTGGTATTCATCAATGATTCCTCCTGAAAATGCGCAGACAAAAAGGGCCTGCCGCCGGCACGCGCGCCAGCGGCAGACCCCTTCATGGTGTCTGTTTCAAAATAATGTTTGCGGGGAGAAACACGGGCTTCGACCCGCAAAGCCCCGGCTTCAGCGGGAATTGTGCAAAAAGTATAGCAGATGCAAAGCCGCCTTGTCAAGCTCAGCGGATGAGGATAGTTACGGGGCGGTGTTTGCGGATTTTTGAAATTTGTAGATGTAATAAAAGGAATCTTCACCGGGGCCTTCTGCAAATGTACTGTTGCAGACATTGGTGTGAGAATAACCGTTGTCGGAAGCTGTGTTCAATTCGGCATCAGAAAGCGCATGTTCCATAAAGAGCCAGATCTCAGGATCGGAAAAAGTGAAGCACTGAGAAGTATTGGAGGATTCGATTTGAGCATGGACACGTCCCGGAAAGTAATAATCAAAGAGTGTCCAGTCTAGGAAGTAGTTCGTTGTATAAAGAACTGCATCCTGAGAGGGGGTAATAACTTCCAGACACTGGGTGGTCGCAAGGTCGATGCGCTTTTCCCGCTGATAGGTTTGGTAGAGATCCGGTAGACTGCACACCAGCGTGCCCAAAATCAGAATACTGGACAGAATGGTTCTCCAACGGACTTTAGACAGAAGAAAGCCAAAAACCAGGTAAACGACTGCGGTGAGCGGATAAAGGTATCGAACGAGAAAAAGCGGGCGAACGGCATGTGAAACGATCAGTCCGACTGCGGAGGTGCCGGCGGCAGAAAGCAAGCCGGTCAAAAGCCAGATCGTATCGGGGGCGAAGAGCCATTTAGAGGACGATTTGGCTTGTGCTGTGAAATAAAGAAGGAATGCAAGACCGAAAATGAGGACTGTCCAAGAAGGGTTGAAGAAGAATCCGATACAATTGATCGGAGAAGGAATGAAGGTGGACCACCAGTCTGCCGCAGCGCGTTTGAAAGTGGGAAGCAATACCAGAAGCCAGGGAAGGTAGACGACCACTGCGGCACAATAAGTGATAAGGATTTTTTTGAAGCTGCTCTTATCCTGCGGAAGCAGAGAAAGCAGAGCCAGATAGAAAAATGCAACGGAAATCAGGGCATAGTAGTGCGTATAAGCGGCACAAAGAGAGGCGACGCTGAAAATGACCCAATCGGAGGTTTTACCGGAATGAAGAATGTTATGGAGTGCCAGATAGGCCGCCAACACAAAGAAAGCGCCGAGTGAATACATTCGGGCCTCGACATTGAACATGATAGCGGTATCAGTCAAAGAGGCAAAAGTGGAAACAACAACTGCGGGAATCAATCCGAACTGTCTGAAAATCACTGTACAGGCAAGAATCAGAATGAGTCCATAGGGAATCAGAGCCGACAGATGATAGACATATCCGTGATTGCCCAGAAGATGATATAGGAGTTGCGTGAAAAGATAGTACAGCGGCGGATGGTTATCTGCCGCTGTGACTTGGAGCATTTCAAAAACATTCATTTGGGCAAGGCCGATGCTGAACCCTTCATCTCCCCAGAAGGAGTTGTCAAAAATGCGGACAAAGTGCATGGCGAACAGCACAAGGGCATACAGGTGCAGCAGCCAGGGCAAAATCCTGCGGCTGCGCTGTGCCCGGGATGTGGGTGAGGAAAAAGACATAGGAACTCCCAAAATGATAAAAAAGCAAACAAATTCATCTTATTATATCATACAGCGGCAAAAGATGATATTGCAAAGCAGCCAAAAGCTGCAAAAATGTTTTGCGGGGGCAAAATGGCCCTGCATTTTCAACAAAAACGGGAACATTTACAAGCGATTTTGCCAAGGGATGTACATTTTGACGAAAGAACCTTGACGTTTTTGCATAGAATAGATAATATAGACTTGAGAAATAGCGCATCGGGGCGTACGGCCCGGGTGCGTACCATATCCGATGCAAACGCTGAGTTCATACGGGAGGACCAAAGATGACAAATGCAGAAAAACTTACCCTGGCAAAACACGCCTGCCACATCCGCATGGGCGTGATCGAGGCACTCACAGCGCCAAGTGCGGCCATCCGGGCGGCAGCTGGATATCGCGAGGTGCTGGCGTACCTCTATTTCGTAGAGATGAAGGTGGATCCGAAGGATCCCAAGAACCCTGACCGCGACCGTCTGGTGCTCTCCAAGGGCCATGCGGCCCCGGCGCTGTACGCCGCGCTGGCTGAGCGTGGGTTCTTCCCGGTGGAGGACCTCAAGACCCTGCGCAAGATCGGCAGCTACCTGCAGGGCCACCCCAACATGAACAGTGTGCCGGGCGTGGATATGTCCACCGGCAGTCTGGGTCAGGGCGTGAGCGCCGCCTGCGGCATGGCACTGGGTGCCAAGCACGCCGGTAAGCCCATCAATGTTTACACCATCCTGGGTGACGGCGAGGTGGAAGAGGGCGAGTGCTGGGAGGCCTTTATGTTTGCTTCTCACTACGGCCTGTCCAACCTCTGCGTCATGCTGGACCGCAACCATCTGCAGATCGACGGCACCACCGAGACCGTGATGAACAGCGCCCCGCTGGAGGAGAAGCTGAAGGCCTTCAACTTCAACGTGCTGACCATCAACGGCCACGATCTTGATGCCATTGAGAGCGCCATCGCCGCTTTCCACGCTGAGAACGAAAAGCCCACCTGCATCATTCTGGATACCCTCAAGGGCAAGGGCGTTTCCTTTATGGAGAACTCCGTTGACTGGCACGGCAAGGGCCCCAACGATGAGGAATACGCACAGGCCATGCAGGAGCTGAATGCAGCTTACGCCGCGCTGGAAGAGGAGGACAAGTAAGATGGCAGAAGTGAAGAAGATCGCTACCCGTGACAGCTACGGCAACACCCTGAAGGAGCTGGCCGCCGAGGGCCACGACGACCTGGTGGTGCTGGACGCTGACCTGGCTGCCGCCACCAAGACCGGCATGTTCCGTAAGGCGCACCCGGACCGTCACTTCGACTGCGGCATTGCCGAGGGCAACATGATGGGCGTGGCCGCAGGTCTGGCCACCATGGGTTATGTTCCCTTTGTTTCCAGCTTTGCCATGTTTGCCGCAGGCCGTGCCTTTGAGCAGATCCGCAATTCGATCGCTTACCCCCGCCTGAACGTCAAGATCGGTGCCACCCACGGCGGCATCTCTGTGGGCGAGGACGGTGCTTCCCACCAGTGCTGCGAGGACTTTGCCTGATGCGCAGCCTGCCCGGCATGACCGTGATCTGCCCCGCAGACGATGTGGAGGCCCGCGCCGCTGTGCGTGCCGCTTACGCCATGCAGGGCCCTGTTTACCTGCGCTTTGGCCGTCTGGCTGTGCCTGTGTTCCACGATGAGGCTACCTACCACTTTGAGCTGGGCAAGGGCGAGCAGATCACCGAGGGCAGCGACATTGCCATCATCGCCACCGGTCTGATGGTCAACGAGGCCCGTCTGGCTGCCGAGCAGCTGGCCGCCGAGGGCATCCACGCCCGGGTCATCAACATCCACACCATCAAGCCTCTGGACGAGGAGATCGTCCTCAAGGCCGCCAAGGAGTGCGGCAAGGTCATCACCGCCGAGGAGCACAGCGTCATCGGCGGTCTGGGCGAGGCCGTCTGCGCCGTTCTGAGCGAGAAGCTGCCCACCCCTGTCCGCCGCGTGGGCGTGCAGGACAAGTTCGGCTGCTCCGGCCCCGCATGGGACCTGCTCAAGCTGTACGGTCTGGATGCAGCGACCATCTGCAAGACCGCTCACGAGATGCTGGGCTGATCCAGAAAGTCAATACCAATAAAAGCCGGTCGGCGTATGCCGACCGGCTTTTTGCGTGCAATTACCGTAAAAATTCGTGATTTTTCCGCACGATATCCGGGGAAACGTGATGGCTGCTTGCACCCGGCGGCAAAGTGTGTTAAAGTGGGGCCAGATAAAAATTTGAGAGAAGGAGCACCGCTATGAAATACGATTTCACTTCCATCATGGACCGCCACGGCAAGGATGCCATTGCAGTGGATGGCCTTGGCACCGGCTTTGCCCCCGCCGCCCCCAAGGAGGGCTTTGATGCCATCCCCATGTGGGTGGCCGATATGAATTTCCCCACCGTGCCCACCATCCAGGAAGCCATCATCGAGCGCCACCAACCACCCCGCGTTTGGCTACTTCAACCCCACCGATGAGTACTTCGATTCCATCATCCGGTGGCAGGCAAAGCGCAACGGCGTGCAGGGCCTGACCAAGGAGTGCATCGGCTACGAGAACGGCGTGCTGGGCGGCGTGATCAGCGCCTGAACTGCGTCTGCTCCAAGGGCGACAAGATCCTGATCCACAGCCCCACCTACATCGGCTTCACCATGAGCCTGAAGAACAACGGCTACGAGGCTGTCCACAGCCCGCTGGTCAAGGATGAAAACGGCGTGTGGCGGATGGACTTTGAGGACATGGAAAAGCACCTGAAAGAGGAAAAGATCCATGCCGCCATCATGTGCAACCCCCACAACCCCTGCGGCCGTGTGTGGGAGCGCTGGGAGCTGGAAAAGGCCATGGAGCTGTACAAGAAGTACGATGTGTACGTGGTCTCCGATGAGATCTGGTCGGACATCATCCTGAGCGGAAACAAGCACATCCCCACCCAGTCTGTGAGCGAGGATGCCCGCCAGCGCACCGCCGCTTTCTATGCACCCTCCAAGACCTTCAATCTGGCTGGTCTGGTGGGCAGCTACCATATCGTTTACAACAGCTGGTGGCGTGACCGCATGGAAAAAGAGTCCAGTTTGAGCCACTACAACATGATGAACGTTCTCTCCATGCACGCCCTGATCGGTGCTTACAAGCCCGAGGGCTACGAGTGGACCGACGAGCTCTGCGAGGTGCTGACCGGCAACATCGACTTTGCCTGTGATTACATCGAGAAGCATTTCGAGGGCGTGACCGTCTCCAAGCCGCAGGGCACCTATATGCTGTTCGTGGACTGCACCGACTGGTGCAAGGCCCACGGCAAGACCATTGAGGATGTGGAGCACGCCTGCTGGGATGTGGGCGCTGCCATCCAGGACGGCACCATGTTCTTTGGCCCCTGCACCTGCGCATGAATCTGGCTTCTCCCCGTTCCCGCATCGAGGAGGCGTTCCACCGCATGGACAAGTACGTTTTTAACGCATGATCGCTTAAACACAGCAAAAAGTCCCGACCAGAACGGCCGGGACTTTTTTGCGCTTAATTCAGATCGAAATTGCCCACCAGCAGGTAGTAGAGCGCCTCCACCACCAGCGCTGCCGAAAGTTGGGAAGGCAGCATATCGCTGGCAATGCGCTGGATACGGTTGGAGGCCAGCAGGGTATAGCTGGCGTGGCCTGCCAGCGCCGAGCGCTTGTCGCAGGTGATGAGGATGACCGGTGTGCCGTTCTTCTTGGCGGCACGGGCGGCTGTCTCCAACGCCTCGCAGCGGCCTGCACTGGAAATGAGCAGCAGGGCATCTTTTGGGTCAGTGCCGAAGCGAAAGACCGTGCCTTTTCTGGCACTGGGTTGATCGTGCAGCGCTTGCCCAGACTGCCCAGCTTGAGCGAGGCATCCATGGCAACGGGCAGGCTGCTGCTGTTGGCTTCGATCTCAATGATCTCTGCCGCCCGCAGAATGGACAGCACTTTTCTCAGCTGGACAAGGTTCAAAGCCTGAATGGTGGCCTGAACCTCCTCCTGACGATTGTTCTGAAGATCGAGCAGGGCCTGATGCAGCGGGTCATTGGGGGGCCTTTTGCGGGCCTCCGTTTCCTGCTGCTCCAGAACATCCCGCGCAAGCTCCAGTTGGAATTTGCGGTAATTTGCGTAGCCGAGCTTGTGGCACAGCCGGGTGACCGTGGCTTCGGACGAGTGGCTGGCCTTTGCAAGCTCCGCAGAGGTGGCGACCGAGGCCCACTTTACATCTGCAAGAATGCAGTCCGCAATGCGCCGTTCGGCGCTGTAAAGCTGGAGCCCGGAGCACAGCTGGGTGACGACGCTTCCCGGGGAATCGTGCATAGCAATACCTCCCTGTGCGCGCTGTGCATTGCACAACGCACAGTACTCTGGGAATAGTATACCGATTTTTTGGTGAAAAATCAATTGAATCTGGACAAGAAAATGCATATCATTCCAAAATAAACCGGGATTTCTTGATGCAGGGTGCATCAAAACCGGCCTGTGTGTTGGGGGCGGCGTAATGGATCCAGCGGTTTTCTTATGCATGGTGCCGAAAGTGGGAAAAGGACGGAGAAAAGCCGCTGAAATTACAAAAAAGGACTGCTCCGCTGGAGCAGTCCTTTTTACGTTTTGAGGGGCGGGAAGGTGCGATCAGCACCCTTCCTTTTCGGCCAGCTTCCGGCCCATGAGCACGCCCATGACGGAGGCCATCATCAGCCGCGGGTCCAGCCGGAGGAGTCACCCAGGCAGTGCAGGCCCCGGATGTTGGTGTCGAGGTTCTCGTCCATCTTGACCTTGTTGGAGTAGAACTTCAGCTCGGGGCTGTAAAGCAGGGTCTCATTGGCGGCAAAGCCGGGCACGACCATATCCAGCATCTTGATGAACTCGATGATGTTGGTCATGGCGCGGTAAGGCATGGCGGCGGTGATATCACCGGCCACGGCATCCTTCAGGGTGGCTTGACGTTGGATTGCGCCAGCTCCTTGGGCCAGGTGCGCTTGCCGTCCAGAATGTCGCCGTAGCGCTGGACCAGGATGTGGCCCGCGCCAGCATGTTGGTCAGCTCACCCACCTTCTGGGCGTAGGCGATGGGCTGGTTGAAGGGTTCGGTGAAGTTGTGGGAGACGAGGATGGCCAGGTTGGTGTTTTCGCTCTTCTTCTCCTTGAAGCTGTGGCCATTGACCACGGCCAGGTCGTTGTCGTAGTTCTCCTGAGCCACAAAGCCGCCGGGGTTCTGGCAGAAGGTGCGCACCTTGTTCTTCCAGGGCTTGGGGGTAGCCGATGAGTTTGGACTCGTACAGCACCTTGTTCACCTTTTCCATGACCTCGTTGCGGCACTCCACGCGCACGCCGATG
>ENA-OQMZ01000834-OQMZ01000834.1-human-gut-metagenome-genome-assembly--contig:-NODE-834-length-12316-cov-3.016408_pt1 | contig 12316 bp, 16 predicted proteins | sample MGYA00242621_ERZ504862 | MGnify/ENA primary metagenome ERZ504862 (study PRJEB26092, sample SAMD00036393) | human gut metagenome | host: Homo sapiens | study: EMG produced TPA metagenomics assembly of... | reverse complement strand
CTCAAAAAAAGTGTTGACAAGACCCGGGCCGTATAGTATAATATCCCTTGTCAGCGGCAAGTTCAAAGCTGACGACAACAGAATGATGGGGATTTGCATAGTGGTAGTGCGGTAGACTCTGACTCTACTTGTGGGAGTTCGATTCTCTCATCCCCAACCAGAAAACCGCAGTCGCCTTCCGGCTGCGGTATTTTCGGGGCATAGCGCAGTTGGTAGCGCGCCTCGTTCGGGACGAGGAGGCCGTGGGTTCAAATCCCGCTGCTCCGATCGAAAAAGAGACATACTTCGGTGTGTCTCTTTTTTCTTTTTACAAAATTTTTTCTTGACACATTTCCCCTTTGGGAATACTCTTATAGTACCAGATATCCTGCTCTGCGGCGGGAAAGATCAAGAGGAAACGAGGGATTTGTGAGATGAAAAACGTGTTGGCATCCTGACCTCCGGCGGCGACTGCCCGGGCCTGAACGCAACCATTCGCGGCGTGGCAAAGGCACTATATGCCGGATGGGCGATAATGTGGAGATCGTGGGCATCCTGAACGGCTACCACGGCCTGATCAACGGCGAGTACAGGGAGATGTGCGAGGATGACTTCCGCGGCATCCTGACACTGGGCGGCACCATTCTGGGCACCAAGCGCACCCCCCTTCAAGCTGATGCGCGTGGTCGAGGACGACAAGATCGATAAGGTCGCGGCCATGAAAAAGACCTACAAGGACGCAAAGCTGGACTGCCTGCTCTGCCTGGCGGCAACGGCACCCACAAAACCGCCAACCTGCTCTCGCAGGAAGGCCTGAACATCATCGGCCTGCCCAAGACCATCGACAATGATATCTACGGCACCGATGTGACTTTTGGCTTCCACACCGCTGTGGACATTGCCACCGAGGTCATCGACCGCATCCACACCACCGCCGGCAGCCACAGCCGCGTGATGTGCATCGAGATTATGGGCAACAAGGCCGGCTGGCTGACCCTCTACTCCGGCATTGCAGGCGGCGCAGATATCATCCTGCTGCCCGAGCAGCCCTACGACATCGACCGCGTCTGCGAGGCCGTGGAGCGCCGGGCAAAGCGCGGCTCCAACTTCTCCATCATCGCCGTGGCCGAGGGTGCCATGAATGTGGATGAGGCCAAGCTGAAGCGCAAGGAGTGGACCGCCAAGCGCGCCGAGGCCGGTTACACCACCGCCACCAACCGCATTGCCGCCGCCGTCCAGAAAAAGACCGGCATGGAGACCCGGGTCTGCATCCCGGGCCACATGCAGCGCGGCGGCAGCCCCAGCGCCTACGACCGCGTGCTGGCCACCCAGTTCGGCAGCTACGCCGCCAAACTGGTGGAGATCGAGCAGTACGGCGTTACGGTGGCTCTCGTGAACAATCACGTTATCTCCAACCGTCTGGAAGATATCGCCGGTAAGACCCGCAATATCCCCGAGGCTGCGAGCTCCTCACCGTTGCAAAACGCATGGGAATCAGCTTGGGCTGAGAAATCTTTCCGGCATGACCGCAATCTTCTTCCCGGTTTATCCGTATTCCAAGTGTAACAAAACCTCGTGGAAGGAAGTGTCTCTCCATGAAAAAATCCATAAGTTCTTTTCTAAAGATTTGCTCCATATTCTTGGTGCTGTTGGGATTTTTGTTGCTTTTCTGATTTCTATCGCCTATAAGCAAGTTGGAATCGGAGCACTCATAGCTGCGTGGCTTATTGCTATCGCAATTATCGGGGTGGCATGGATTACAGACATCCGCAAAGCAGACCTGCTGAAAAACGGAAAGATTGTTTCCGGAAAAGTTACTGCAGTAAAAAGGGTTCACATAAAATTCCACATGAGCACCTATCACCTTGCTGATGAAGATGTAATTTATCCTTGGGTGATCCGGTACCAATATAAGATTGGAAAAGACACTTATTATGGACAGTCCCATTGGTTTTGGTTCAATCCTCTCGTGAGCAAGGGAACACCTATAAAGGTGACTATTGATCCTCAAAACCCAGAAAGAAGCATTGTTGCTGCATGGGAAAGTTAATAGATTGTTTCTTTCCTCTATGATGACGGAAATTCCAAAGGAGCACAATCTCCTTTGGCACACGACTTTGGTACAAAGTCCAGTATGTTACACCTCGATAGAGGTGTAACGTTCCCAGACGCAAAAAGTCCCATGCCCAGCACTTTGGCGGTGCGGGCATGGGACTTTTTGCTTTTTAGACCCAGCGGAGTGAACCGTAACCAATCCTGACATCCAGTTGCCGTGTCATTTGTTGAATACGGTTTTACGAACAGTCTGCGGATGGACGTTCCCTCTTTTTCAATATACCGAACAAGAACTTACTTATTCTTGTACATTTCCTCGTAGTATTTCTGGTAGTTGCCGCTGGTGATGTGCTCCATCCACTCCTCATGCTCGAGATACCAGTCGATGGTCAGGACGATGCCCTTCTCGAACGGGGTCTCGGGGTACCAGCAGATCGTTCTTGATCTTGGTGGGGTCAATGCCGTAGCGGCGGTCGTGGCCCAGACGGTCGGCAACGTGCTTGATCAGATCCTCGCTGATGCCGTCGTCCTTCAGGCGGTCGTGCAGCTGCGCGATGATGGTCTTGACGATGAAGATGTTGGGGCGCTCGTTGTGGCCGCCCACATTGTAGACCTCGCCGATCTTGCCGCCGTTGCAGACATATCGATGGCCTTGCAGTGATCCTCAACGTACAGCCAGTCACGGATCTGCATACCGTCACCGTAGACAGGCAGCTGCTTGTGGTGCTTGACATTGTTGATCATCAGGGGGATCAGCTTCTCGGGGAACTGATAGGGACCGTAGTTGTTGGAGCAGCGGGTAATGTTGATGGGCATACCGTAGGTATCGTGGAATGCCATAACGAACATATCAGCGCTGGCCTTGGAGGAGGAATAGGGGCTGTGGGGGCACAGCGGGGTGGTCTCCATGAAGAAGCCCTCGGCACCCAGAGCGCCGTAGACCTCATCGGTGGAGACCTGCAGGTACTTCTTGCCTTCCTTCCAGGTCTTGGCATCGGCATCGTACCAGGCTTCCTTTGCACGCTGCAGCAGGTTCACGGTGCCCATGACGTTGCTCTGGACAAAGATCTCAGGGTTCTTGATGGAGCGGTCCACATGGCTCTCAGCGGCAAAGTTGATGACATAATCGAAATCGTACTTTGCAAACAGGCTCTCCACCAGTTCCTTGTCGCAGATATCGCCCTGCACGAACACATGGCGGGGGTCGCCTCCACATCCTTCAGGTTCTCCAGATTGCCCGCGTAGGTCAGCTTATCCAGGTTGACCAGCAGGATCTCGGGGTACTTCTTGAGCATATAGTGGACAAAGTTGGAACCGATAAAACCGGCGCAGCCGGTGATCAGATATTTTTTCATAGGTTTATTCTACCTCAATTTTCAGGTTTTATCTTCTTGGGGAAGCTTTCCCCTTATTTCATCCCGTTCTCGCCGTCCCAGTGGGCGAAGAAGCAGGCCAGGGCCTCTTTCCAGTCCCGCACATCGTTGCCCACGGTGCAGCGGAGCATCCGGTTGTCCAGTGCGCTCCACTTGGGGCGGTCGGCGCTTTCGGGGTGCTTGGCCTTGTACTCCTCGCTGGTGCAGGGGGCCACAGAGGCATCCACACCAGACAGGCGGATGATCTCGGAAGCAAAATCGTACCAGGAGCAGATGCCCTCACCGGTGCAGTGATACAGGCCGTACTCATGGGTCACGCAGAGCTGCAGCAGCTCATGGGCCAGGTCAACCGCGTTGGTGGGGTTGCCGCACTGGTCGTTGACCACCTCCAGCTTGCCGAATTTCCGGCCAGCGTTGACGATGGTCTTGACGAAGTTCTTGCCGTAGTAGCTGTACAGCCATGCCGTGCGGACGATAAAGTGGCGGTGGCAGAACTGCTCCACATACTTTTCGCCCATGAGCTTGGTGGAGCCGTAGGCGCTGATGGGGCCGGGAATGGTGGCCTCGTCCTGTGCAATGCCGCCGTTCTCACGGCCGGAGAACACATAGTCCGTGGAGACATGCACCAGGCGGGCACCGGTCTTTTCGGCGGCCTGTGCCAGATTGCGGGGGCCCAGAGCATTTGCCTTGAAGGCTGCGTCGTGGTTCACCTCGCAGCCGTCCACGTTGGTGTAGGCGGCGCAGTTGATGATGACATCCGGGCGCTGGCGGCGGATGAAGTCATCCACCATCTTATAGTTGGAGATGTCCAGCTCCGGCAGGTCCACCGGGATCACGGTGGCATTCATCAGCTTTTCGGGGATGGGGCCGATCTCGCTGCGGCCCTCCCGCAGCTGCTTGATGATCTCGGTGCCAAGCTGGCCCTTGCAGCCGGTGACGATGATTTTCATGGGTGATTCCCCTCCTGCATCAATATCTCAGTTTCCATCGGCACGTTCTTGAGGTGCTGGCCGTAGGGGCTCTTACCATAACGGGAAGCGCTCTCCAGCAGGGTCTCGCGGTCGATCCAGCCATACTTGAAGGCGATCTCTTCGGGGGCGCTGATCTTGATGCCCTGACGCTTCTCGACCATGCGGACGAAGTCGGCGGCATCCACCAGGCTCTCCATCGTGCCGGTATCCAGCCATGCAAAGCCGCGGCCCAGCAGCTGAACATCCAGCTCGTCCTTCTTCAGGTACATATCGTTCAGGGTCGTGATCTCCAGCTCACCGCGGCAGAAGGCTTGACCTGCTTTGCCATCCGGACCACTTCCTTGTTGTAGAAGTACAGGCCGGTGATGGCGTAATTGCTCTTCGGGTGCTCGGGCTTTTCTTCCACGCTCAGCACCTTGCCGTTCTGGTCAAATTCCACGATGCCGAAACGCTCGGGGTCCTGCACATAGTAGCCGAACACAGTGCAGCGGCCCTTGGTCTCTGCATTGGCGGCGGCAGTCTTGAGGATCTTGGAGAAGCCGTTGCCGTAGAAGATGTTATCGCCCAGGATCATGGCGCAGCAGTCGTCGCCGATGAACTCTTCGCCCAGAATAAAGGCCTGTGCCAGACCATCGGGAGAGGGCTGGACCTTATATTGCAGATGGATGCCGTACTGGCTGCCATCGCCCAGCAGCGCCTCAAAGCGCGGCGTATCAGTGGGGGTGGAGATGATCAGGATATCCTGAATGCCCGCCAGCATGAGGGTGGACAGAGGATAGTAGATCATGGGCTTATCGTAGACAGGCAGCAGCTGCTTGCTGGTGACCATCGTCAGCGGATAAAGCCGGGTGCCGGCACCGCCGGCCAGAATAATGCCTTTCATAATTTGTGCACTCCTTTATTTGTATTGAAAAAGTTGTGCAGCTATACGGGGTGAAACGCTCACCTCGTAATATTCAAAGCGGAGCTGCGTCCGCTGTCAACAAAGTTACAGGGTAAAAGTTCCGGCCGCGCGGGGCGGCATCAGATAGTTTTACACCTTATTCTACTCTCAAATCGAAAAAAAAGCAAGAAAAAACGGCCTGTTCCAGAATTTTTTCCGGAACAGGCCGTCAAACAGAACCGTTCAGCCGCCCACGGCGGCAGCACATCGCGATGGTGGAGCGTTTCTTACCACTTGAAGCCCCACTTATGGAAATACTTCAGCAGGTTTCCTGTCTGCCAGAGGGCGGGCTTGAGGTCCCGGTGGCAGCGCGGTGCCAGGCGTGGATGGCGGTATACTGGGGCACCAGATACACCTTGCCCCGGGTGCGCATCTTCTGGGTGAGATCCGCATCCTCCACATACATGAAGTAGCTCTCGTCAAAGCCGCCCACCGCCTTGAAGGTGCTGGTGCGCACACCGGAAAAGCTGCCGGTGCAAAACTCGATCTCGATGGGCCTGGTCAGGTCCTCATCCAGCATCAGGTAGTGGTCGTTCTGGCCTTTCCAGAAGCTGAGCCGGGGCAGCTGGCGGTAGAGCATGGGCCGCAGGGCGCACCGGCGCAGGGGCAGCTGCTGGGGCTTGCCGTCCGGGAACACCAGCGAGGGCCGGGCCATCACGGCATCCGGGTGGGCAGCCATCCAGTCGGCCAGATCACTCAGGGTATCAGCGGTCAGCTGGATATCCGGATTGAGGATAAAGTGGAAATCACTGTCCAGCTCGGGCAGGATCATATTGTGGCCGGTGCCAAAGCCGCCATTCTCGGTGCGGCAGTGCACCACCACCTGCTGGCCCGGGCCTGCTGTCAGCAGGCCGTCCGCCACGGCCTGCTCCAGCTTTTTGCCGCTGCCGTCCGGGCTGGCATTGTCCACCAGGTAAAGGGTCACCGGGTAGCGGCGTGTGCAGTGCAGAACCGTCTGCGCCGCCTTCAGCGCCTCGTCATAGCCGTTATATACAACAATACAGGCTGATAGTTTCATCAATTCACTCCAAAGGCAGGATCTTCAGCGTGAAGTCCTCACGCTGGATATCAAAGTTGGGGTTGGTGCAGGGATCGCCCGCGGCCAGCAGGTCTCCCCAGCGGGCCTGGAAGCGGAGCACCTCGCCCTGAAAGCGCTTCTGCTTTTCGGGGTTGTCCTCGGTGCCGCGGCTCTTGCTCTCGTAGTGGTAGAGCTGGGCAAAGGGGGTAAACACGTTGGTGTAGCCCGCCTCCCGCACACGGACACAGAAATCCACATCGTTGAAGGCCACGGCATAGCTCTCGTCCAGACCGTTCATCTCATCATAGATCTCCCTGCGGATGAGCAGGCAGGCGGCGGTATCGCCGTAAACATCCTGCACATAGTTCAGCCGCCCCATGTAGCCATCGGATGCCGCCGGGAAATACTTGTGCAGGTGGCCCGCCACGCCGCCGATGCCAAAGCCGATGCGGCGTGCTGAATGGTGTCATCGGGGTAGAGCAGCTTTGCACCCACACAGCCCACCCGCTTCTGCTGGGCGTACATGACCATTTCCTCCAGCCAGTTGGGGGTGATGACCTCAGTATCGTTGTTGAGCAGCAGCAGGTATTCGCCGGTGGCGTACTGCTCACCAAAGTTGTTCAGGGCGCTGTAATTGAAGCCCTTGCCCTCCCAGGTCACGACCTTGAGGTTGTCCGGGTGTTCCTTCTGCATCCGCTCGTAGGCGCGGAAGGTCTCAGGCTGCTTGCTGTTGTTCTCGATGAGGATGAGTTCAAATCCGGTAGGTGGTGCGGGCATAGATGGAATCCACGCAGAGCTCCAGATCCCGGATGTGGTCGCAGGTGGGGATGAGGATGCTCACCCGGCCCGGGTGCTCGATGGTGTAATCGGTCTTGTAATAGCCCGGGGTACCGGGGATGAGGGTAACATCGTCCACAGCGATCCCGCAGCGGGCATAGTGGGCCTTGAGGGCCGCAATGCCTGCGTCGATGCAGTAGGTCTTGGCGGAGATATCCGCCGCCGTGCTGCCGGGGCTGGAGCGCCAGTAATACAGGGCATGGGGGATGTGAACGATCTTCTCAGCCTGTTCCGTCAGGCGGAGGAACAGCTCGTAATCCTGGCTGCCGTTGTACTCCATCCGCTCGCCGCCGCCGGCCCGCTCCATCAGGGCGCGGCTGAACACGGTCAGGTGGCAGATGTAGTTGTTGGAGCGGAGGTTGTCCAGCATGAAGTCGGGCTTGAAGTGGTAGAGCACCACATGCTCCGGCTTCCCCTCAAAGGTCGCCTCGTCGGTGTAGACAAAGTCGGCCTTCTGCTCGGCAATGGCCCTGGCCGCGTACCACAGGGCGCAGGGATGCAGCAGGTCATCGTGGTCCAGCAGGGCGATATACTCACCGGTGGCCATCTCAAAGCCCTTGTTGGTGTTGCCAGGGATCAGCTCATTCTTTTCCAGCTTCTGATACCGGATGCGTGCATCGGCCTTCGCACGGGCCTGCACATGCTGGCCTACGGCCTCGTCCTTACCGGCATCCACGCAGCAGAGCTCCCAGTTCTTGTAGGTCTGGTTCACCACGGAATCCAGCATCTCGTCCAGGAAATCCAGCGGGGTGTTGTACAGGGGCACCACGATGCTGATCTTGGGCCCGGCAGGCTGATCGTTTGCCTGCCTGACCAGCAGCTCCACCGGGGCAAAGCGGTCGGCCCGCAGGAGGTTCCCCGGGAAGAGGGCGGCATACTCCCGCTTGGCGCGGGCGTGCTCCCGCACTCCCGAGATGCGTCCCGGCGCAGCTCACCCAGCAGGACGAAAAGCGGAAAGGTGTGCCAGATCTGGCGGCTCTTGCTGACAACATACCGCATGGGCCAGGTCAGCTTCCAGAAGGTAGAGCTGGTCACCTCGTTCAGGGTCTTTTCCAGGTTCTTGGCATGGCTGCGGCTCAGGGAAAGATCGCTGCGGAGCCGCTCGATGAGGGCGGCTTCCTCGTTGCAGGTGCGCTCGGCACGCACCATCCGGTCCCGCAGGAGATCCAACTCCTTCTCATAGCCCGCGATCATCTCGGCGGTGGCAGGCTGGACCGTGCAGTACAGAGCCGACTGCTGGGCACGGCCCCGGCTGCGCCAGCGGAAATCCCGGTAGTAGCCCCGGCGGGCCAGTTCCTCGGCCCAGCCTCAGCCACGTTGCTGCCGGTAAACACCAGCAGCACCTGTCCGGGCAGCTGCGCGGGCATCTCCACCCAGGCGGGGTCCTCCACCACCAGCAGGTCTGCCTGCCGGGCAGCCACTGTAAAGGGGTTGGCATCCACGCCCGCCCGGTGCAGGGCCTTTTCCAGTGCCGGGGTCTCGGCGTTCAGCACCGCAGCTGTTGCCGGGGCCAGCTCCTCCGCAATGCGCTGTGCCAACAGGCGGCAGCGCTCCATGTCCTGCTTTGTTTCCTTTGCTTTCTCCAACTGCATTCCGACTTCTCCACTTCACTGGGCCATTCCACCGCCCAGACGCATTTTTACAAACTATAATAGTATACCAGATTTCGTCCCGTTTGAGAAGCGCTTTTCCGCATTTCCTGCGCTTTCCGGTGCAAAATTTATTACAGTCCCAGCAGGCTCCACAGCCAGCCGAACAGGCCGCCCTTCGAGCTGCCGCTGCCCACCGTGCCAAAGGACACGCCAGTATAGTAGTGGCGCAGGATGTCCCGGTAGCCCATGCCCTGCTCCTGCGCATAGCCCACCATGCCGCACTGACTCATGCCCACGCCGTGGCCAAAGCCATAGTAGTTCATGCAGGGGGTACCGTTCTCGTCCGCGCTGAAATCAAAGCAGTAGCGGGAGGAAACGAACTGGCCGATGTAGCGGTAGCTCTTTCCGTTCGAGACAAAGGTATTGTACCGGACAAAGCCGCCCAGATCCTTATGGGTGGTGTCGGCGCTCTCGTAGGGCTGGCCGGTCTTGCTGTCGTTGTACTCGGTGTAGCGGTAGTCCTTGCCGATGACCCGGCGCATCAGGTTGTGGTACTGCTCCTCGTAGGGGCTTTCCACGCTCTGCAGATAGGGCACATCGGTGCCCCAGGCATCCAGACCGGAGCAGGTGCCGTACACGCCGGTCTGGGTGTTATACCCCGCGCTGGCCGACCACACTGCATCGATGACGCTGCCGTTGCAGGTCAGCACCTCGTCCTTGACCTCAGAAACTGCCCTGCGGATGGCACTGCGGCAGAGGAAGGGATCTGATCCACGGGGGTGTACACCAGCGCGTTGGCCGAAGAGCCGTACTTTTTGTGGTATTCCAGATAGGAGTGGATGGCCACCGCCTGCGCTTTCCACGCCTGCTGTGCCGCCGCGTCACTGACATAGCTGCCGATGGAGCCCAGCTCGGTGTAGGTGATGCCCACCAGACAGTCCTCAAGATCCAGGGTCACGTTCCGGCGCAGGCCCTGCCCCTTGACGTTCAGGTAGGGCATGGTGATGGTATCGCCGGAGCCGAAGAGCCAGCTCAGGCAGTTTTCCTCCTCGTCCGGGATCAGAGTAGTGTTGGCACCGCCCATGGTGGTGGCACCGGCGGCAGGGTCTCCCCTTCCGCTGCAAAGGCGGCAGGCACTGCCATGCAGAGCAGCACCACCGCCAGCATCAGCGCCGCACACCGGCGCGCAAACTTCGACATCCGTTTCAAGTTCCTTGTCCTCCTGCGTTCTGTATTTTATTCAGTTTAGCACAGTGCAGGGCCGCGGGCAAGGACTTGAATCAAGAAAACGCCGCCGGGCAGAGCCAAAAGCTCCACCCGGCGGCGTTTCACTGTTTCTATCTTATGCTTCCTGTCAGCGGCTCTCCCCGCGCTGTGCAATGCGGGAGAAGCGCTTATCCTTTTCGTCGTCCTTCTCGCATCCTCAGCCGGGGCGGCGGGGGTCAGGGCGCACCTCCGTCACGCGGCGCTTGGCGGTGCGGGTAACAACACCATCGTACTCACCCAGGGTAAAGCGGTCGCCTACCTTGCAGATGACAGGTCTTTTCCTGCACCAGACCGTTGACGGTATTGGAATCGATATCCTCTTCCTCCGGCAGGTCGAGCTCCTCGTACAGGTCATCGACGCTGGCAGAGCCGGACACCAGCCAGCTGCCGTCCGACTGCTTGCGGAAGTCCTCAGTGACCTCGTCGTGCTCATCCCAGATCTCACCCACCAGCTCTTCCAGGATATCCTCCAGCGTGATGATACCCTCGGTGCCGCCGTATTCGTCCACAACAACGGCCAAGTGGTGGTGCTGCTCCCGGAGGGTGCGCAGCAGCTGGGAGATCTGCGTGGAGCCCGTGGTATACAGGGTGGGCACCACCAGATCATCGATCTTGGTCGCCTTTTTCAGGCGGGCGATGTAGAAATCCTTTTCATGTACCACACCAATGATGTTATCAATGGTGCCGTGGTAGACAGGCAGACGGGAGTAACCGGACTCCGCAAAGGTCTGGGCCAGCTCCTCCAGCGGGATATCATCCTCCACAGCCACCACATCCACACGGGGGGTCAGGATCTCTTCCACCTCCACGTCATCGAACTCGATGGCGCTGCGGATGAGCTCGCTTTCCCGGTCGGTCAGTTCGCCGTCATTTTCAGCCTCGCTGACCATGGTCATCAGCTCGCCTTCTGTGATGGTATCGGCCTCGCCGCTGTGGACAAAGCGGCCCAGCAGCTTCTTCCACTGGGTGAACAGCCAGGTCAGCGGGGTCATCAGGGCCAGCAGGAGCACAAGGAAGGGCGAGACTGCCGTAGCCACCTTTTCCGGCATTTCCTTGGCCAGGCTCTTGGGAGTCACTTCGCCAAAGATCAGCACGATGATCGTCAGCACAATGGTGGACACCGTCGCGCCCCGCTCGGCACCCAGCATCCGGGTAAACAGGATGGTGCCGATGGAAGCGGCGGCGATGTTCACGATATTGTTGCCGATGAGGATGGTGGAGAGCAGCTTGTCATACTGCTCCGCCATGGCCAGCACCCGGGCGGCAGAGGAATCGCCGTCCTCGGCGCGGCTTTTCAGGCGGATCTGATTCAGGGAGGAAAATGCGGTCTCGGAAGCGGAGAAAAAGGCGGAGAAACCCACCAGGATCACCAGCGCTACCCAGAGCGTCATACTGCCATCGTCCATAATAAAGGAAAATCACACTCAACTTTCTGTTTTTATTAAAGAACGGACTCCCTCAGTCTGCTTCGCAGCCAGCTCCCTCAAAGAGGGAGCCTTGCCGCACGGTCAGCCTCCCTCACCGAGGGAGGTGGCATCGCGCAGCGATGACGGAAGGAGTTCTTTCCTAGGTGTACAAAAATGTGCTTTCCACCGTGGCTGTTCCGCGATGAAAAGCACATCAATGTTACTTGCTATAATATCATATTCCGCACTCCCATGCAAGCATTACAGCCGGCACAGAGGTAAAAAACTGGCAAAACTGTGGAAAATCATTTCAGCACAAGGGCATTTCCGTCGTAATCCACGGTCAGGGTGCTGCCCTCGGCATAGCGGCCCTGAATGATCGCCTTGGCGATCAGAGTCTCCACCCGGCTCTGGATGAACCGCTTGATGGGGCGGGCACCATAGACGCTGTCGTAGGCAGAATCGATGATGTAGTCCTTGGCGGCGGTGGTCACGTCCAGATTCAGATGCTTGCCCTCGTCCATGCGGCTGCGCAGGTCTGCCAGCTGCAGATCCACGATCTTGCGCATCTCGTCCTTGGTCAGGCTCTTGTAGTAGACGATCTCGTCCAGACGGTTCAGGAACTCGGGGCGGAACTTGCTCTTGAGCAGCAGGTCGATCTGATGCTTTGCGTCCTCGCTCAGCTCGTTGGAGCCATTGGCCCGGCGCTGCTCCAGATCGTTCAGAATGATGTCACTGCCCAGATTCGAGGTCAGGATGATGACCGTGTTCTTGAAGTCCACGGTACGGCCCTGACTGTCGGTAATGCGGCCATCGTCCAGCACCTGCAGCAGGATGTTGAACACGTCGGGGTGGGCTTTTTCCACCTCATCGAAC